>Ga0065711_1026941_pt1 | contig 56742 bp, 19 predicted proteins | sample Hoacrofraction12_FD_59098 | JGI IMG/M metagenome (GOLD analysis project Ga0065711, IMG submission 59098) | Hoatzin crop microbial communities from Cojedes, Venezuela - Epithelial fraction 12 v2 (version 2) | ecosystem: Host-associated > Birds > Digestive system > Esophagus > Crop | place...
TCTGTAGCCATCTATGACAGCATGCCAGTCATGCGAGTTGTCCCACCACGTTTCTGTGATGGCGACCAAGTCGTAGCCGTCCTGCTGTATAATGGCTTCCAGCTCCTCCTGTTTATTGCCCATACTATGTGCATTGGTGTAAACACACTTGAGCTGGGCTGTCAATCTCACCCCTGGCCTTGGCACTCCAAGCCTAGGCTCATCCCTAGTGAGCTGGGCAAAAGCAGATTCACTTCGCTAACATTTTAGAAGAACTTCTAGTCTGTGGGCACACTAAGCAGTGCAAGCAGTGCAAGCACCAAAATACTCAGTCATTTAACAGAGTTGGAACAATTTTACTAGAGTGGTATGGTTTTCAAGAGATTAATTTTCCTTTTTTATTTCTTTCTCTTTGAAATGTTACACAGACTCTGCACAGCTATGTATAAATAGTAAAAGTATCAAGTATACATTTGCTTAACCTTCTAAAACAGATATTATTTATGCCGACCATAGGTACAGTTATTGTGAAAAAATCAAATATTGATAGCATGTGAAATTAAAATGCCTCATATTATGAGCAAGACGAATTGCTATTTCTGATGAATCTCCTATTTTTAAAATGGCCCAATCCACAGAAACAGATTACTAGAAAACATGCATAATGCTCGTAAACATTTGAGATCACACGCATTCAAGCTTCATCTGAAAAAGTCCATGCTTAGTGTTGCTTTACAAAAAGAAGCAGTAGTGCTGAACATCATACTATTTCACCTCTAAAGTTACTGGACCATGTCACAGTAAGAGCAATCAATGTGTTATTAGTATTCTTTACAACCTTGACATACTTCATTTTATGTACAGATTGCCTATGAAAACTTGGGCTTATATCTTGTCTAGACAATGCCTTACATGGCCATTCAAATTAATAATGTGCCAGAATTATCCTATGCTTAATGCAGCTGTGCTCTGTATTGACTCTGAAAATTAAATTTACTTCATGGTGCCTATTGACAGCTGGGTCTCAAGCATATTTAATGGATTTGAATGGAGTTTGGGCTATGGCTTGTGCCTTCAAGCAAAATGTTGATAGCTAATAATTTTCATTAAAAGTGAGAGCGTTTATCTATAAACGTTGTGTTTCTCAGTATATGAAGTCAGCGTAAAAAGAAGTTTAAGATCACCTTTCAGTTCTCTCAAAGCACCCAGAAGGAATCAAGAGAGAAGAAAAATAACCTGTTTGCTGTCTTTAAATGCCATTTGTTGGCTTATTAACAATGTATTTGCAAATATGTGGTAAGAGAATCCTGTTCTAGTTCAGAAAAATAGCTGTAGTTCCAAGAAGGCAGAGACAATACCTGGAGTTGCATCTGAACATAATGAAAAACCCCATACATAATATATTTATTGACAGCCCTGGAAACTGAATTTCTTTATTTATTGACAGCCTACATGCAGCATAGACAGTGCAAGTTTCTTTCACTGCTGAGCCAACATACTTTTTACCTGGACAGAAGAAACTACTTTTACTGAAGGAAATAGAATTTATTCACCATATCCAGTTGTTCTTTGGATTATGTATGAAATGTCAAAAAAAGGTGTAAGCCAGTACCAATTTTTCCGATCACTTTTCTATTCTGAATATTTTCTCAAGAGACACCTAACAGAAAAAAATTTTACTCACTACTAATATGAGACTGACTTCTGCCACTAAATCTACAGCTAGATAGTTACACATCTAATTACTGTGAAGGCTAAAAGCCTCTTAGGTAAATAACCAAACAACTTCCTTTTTACAATTAATATCAAAATTAATTCTTTTCGTTCTAGCAGCCGTGAGATAAGCAGGTAAAATTGACTTCTTTTGCCCACTCCCCAAGTGAGATTTTCTTGCCACATGTCCTTGGTGGAGTTACAGTGCAAATGGCAGTATTTGCTTGAGATAAGGCATAAAAGCTGCACGTCATTTTTTTTTATTCCTAGTCTCCAATCCTTCTTAAGTGTGAAATTATCACTTTGTTAGATAAAAGGTCTGAACATTCCTGCCATCTTTAAGCACCAGAAGAGTGAAAAACATGCTTTCTAACTGTCAAGTGATAAAAAACTTTCTTGGACAATATGACAAGGAAAAAATATCAAACTGGAAAATTGAAAAATGACAAGGTAGAACTCCATAATGTCAGGCTGCAGGTCTGCAGTACATTTTGCACAAGACTTTTTCCTAAACTTAGAAAACAGGAAGGACTGCACTGGCCTTTAGGAGAAATCATAGCAGGCCTGAAATGTAGGCGCAAGTCCCACATGCTCTAGCAGGCTTTGTGAAGTCCATCCGCAGATACCCTGGCAGTTTAACTTACATGCAGCAAAACTGTTTCTATTTAGGACCTTCCAAAACATGTTCTGTGCAGTACAAGCCACTGAAAAAAAAATAAATTCTTTTTTTGTGTGTTCCCCCTCTTTTTGCTACAGACTAACACATTCTATACAAAAGTCTGTGGTAAGATTAGAAAGGAAGAAGAAAGTGTACGTATTATAGATGTAGTGTCTATACAGATATATAGCAGAGAATCATTATATGTACACATAGACATATATATACATACCCAGAGATAAGTATGTACATAAACATACGGAATAATACATAACCTAGAGAAATAAAACAGAGAAATGCATTAGAAATAGAAAAAAAAAAAGACACCTGGCTCGGCTTCCTAGGAACTGTCAGAATCAACTGCAGTCTCTGACTCACATCACAGGCAACAATGATTAAAAAATGAAAAAAGGAGTAGTAGCTTGATGTGGAAGAATGTTTAAAAGATTAATCAATGTTGCAAATATAATGTATAGAAAGATTAAGGATGGGCAGTGACATACAGGCCAACACGCTGCTGAACTGCGATTAGAAAGAAATCAGGAAAGCATGACGTTACCAGCTGGCACATCCACCATAGGAGGGAAACATTCTGTGATATTCCATGGTCTCAGATGAGACGTGTGCTGTGAAGCAAATATACAAAAGGCTTCACAGATAACCTTAATTCTCACATTTTGATCTTTTGGATGGTTCACCTTACAGTTCAAGCATTTTAGGGATCAATAATATCTTTAATTGGAAATGTTGTTTTTTAAGATGAATTCCTAGAGGATTCTTCCTCATAGAGTTTGTATTGAATTCACTCCTGATGAGAAGAAGGAGTTTGCGTCCTTACAGAAGCAAATTAGGTTATACACCGTGAATCTTTCATATATCCCAAGACCTCAGAGATCTGATTGAATTTAAGAACTTTCTAAGCCAGAATCCTATGACTACAGCCTCACTTCCTGATGACACAAGCTGACTCCAATTGTCTTTCCTTCTACAGCATTTTTTCTGAAAGACACTGTGAGAATAGTGTGCCTCTCTCTGACAAGAGTGTTTGGATATGTCTTTTATCCTCTGAGTTATTTGATTGCTGGCGGTCCTGCTATGCTTTTTGCCTTTCCGACAATCTGCACAGACCCCAGCTTTATGCAGAAGTCCAAAGAGCACAATTCCATACCTCATTTGTACGGAGAAGCATTATTTGTAACCTGAAATGTGTGGTTTTTCTAACATTAAACGAATCAAGAAACAATCGAGGTTGATCTTATTGGAAAAGGAGTGACTTAACCCATGAAGACAAAAGTGAATGTTTTTCAATACTCAAGATGAAACACTGGTTGGACGACACATTCTCATTTTGATAAATTGTTGGTATTACTAATGGTGCTTCGTGATGCCAAAACTTTCTCTTCCCATGACTCTAAGCAAACAAAAGAACAAAGATTGTTTCAGTAACACTCTCAGAAGTGTCCAAATTTTTCAGTTATGGTTTTTCATTCTTAAGATGAAACCCAGGAAGCTCATCTAGTCTTCACAAACACAATGAAAGTCACCATTTTTTTCCTTTTTATGCACTTAACTTTAGCAACCTATCAAACCTTTCAAAATTGTCTCCCTTAAGTTTTTCCCACTGCTAATGAGGGATGAAGTACATCATACAAAGATAAAATCTGTCCCAAAAGAGTACTTTAATAGATAGAATAGATGCCCCACTGAAATGTCAGCAGTTTTTTTCCTTCTTTCCTTTCTCTTTCTTTCCGTTCTTTCTGCTTTCTTTTCTTTACATGGGGTAAAAAAAAGACTCATAGCCTTTTGGGACTTACCTTGTGATAGAGTGATAAAGCAGGACTAGATTCTGTAGATTCCACACATTTTAATGACAGGAATTTGGAGTCATATGTTTGGCTCATGGAAGTAAGCCTAAATTTTACTCAATAAATTTTACTCAATAGCTATACTGTGAGACTCTGTGACTTGAAATTTCCGTAGCATATATACTTTTAAAGTAGAGACAACTGGGACATTCCTTTTTGCTATTTTGCTATTCTGTAGCTACAGAAAACAATAGCTACAAACTTTTAATTAATTTCTATGATACAGATCCTGATAACATCCACTCATGGGCCATTTTTAATTTCGAAATAAAAGAAACTAAATAAAATAATTTCCTAATTGCTATAATAGATTCCTATTTCCTAGAATACATGATCTAATGAACTGCAGACAACACTGAAAATTTTGCTAACTGTGAGCAGGTCTTTCTTCCCACTCTCTGCTCCCAGCACACCAGCTTCCTGGACTAACCAGAGTCTCCACCATATAAAAGAGGAGGGAATGGGTACAGGCTGAGTGTCATAGATCTATGACAAGTGTCATAGATGATGCATCCTTACCTCCTCTTTGGATGCTGTAATCACTGCTTCTTTATCAGCAGATCACCACTGCACAGCTACGTTTTCTATTTGAATCTTGCCTGTAAAATACACTCATTCCATTCCTCTTCTACCTCACTTTTTCAGAGGTTCTCTTACTTTATGTCTGCTTCCTGTGCATCTCTAAAACTACTGGGAATACTTGCATACCTCGTGTTCCTAGGTACAACTTCAGGAAAACCCTGAGCTTCATTGTTCATCAAGCTTAGTATTGTTCTGGAGAAAAGGAGCAAAGACCTTTGCAAAGATTTTATTCCTTGTCTTTTCCAAGAAGTTGCGGAATTTGGCTTCAGCTGAAGTCTTCTAGAGTAGGAGACTGTTCATATGGCACTTCTCTGCCAGACATGGACAATGATCTATGAAATCATGATTTCTTTACAATTGCAGTCATAAGGATCGAAAAGAGATAATTTGGAAACAGTAATAGCAATTTTTCCATGTTCTATTTATTTGAATATCATTGTTTAAAATAAAACAGCCAAATGTGTCACTAAACTATGAAAAATAATAAAGACAGAAATTATATGCGTGTATGACATGGGCCAGATTTCAGTAGTTTGGGGAGGACCTCAAATGAAGCTGATGCTGTATGTAGCAACACTCTTGTAAAACAGTGACTAGGACATGTGTTGGTAGCTTGGATTTTCTAATGAAGTGTGCTTTTATATCCCTTTAAATCCTCCTAAAAATTAAGTATATTGTTTATAATTTCACCTGCATTACTTCCAATCTCCAGATGGATTTTATTTGCATAAGAGTCCCCAAGAGAGCTTTGCTATAAAGAAGCCTTGCTGAACAAATTACAGAACTAATCATTTCTTTAAACAGACATTTGTAAATAAAATAAAAGATCTATGCAATATGTCAGATGTGAAAGGTTAACCACTGTGCTCAATAACAAAATAATTTAATTTTAAATAAATGACTTTGCCTTAATTAATTAGGAGGTGAACTGAACCTCAACTCTCAACATAGTTAAGGGAGAATACTCAAGCTTCTGCCAAAAATCAGATTGTATAAAACTGTGAGACTGAAAACTGCTTTCTTTTCAATAATTAGTGCGAGCCTAAAGTTTCTGCAAGCAGGGGAAGCTCTTTGAGTCAGCTCTTGAGGCTGCTTTGTATCAGTACATAACAGGACAGTGGCTATAAAGACTACAGAATGAACACTTACGTGCTTTATTTGACCTTTAGATATGGTTTCCCATCAGGAAGGAGAGCCTTCAAAGGTAGCAAGGTGACAAAATCAACAGGATTAAACCTCTAACTACTGGCAAGCATCTAGAGAGAAGTTCAACAAGACATTTAGATGCTTTTTTTCCAATAGTATCTGTAGCAGACAGCATGAGTATCAGATTTAAACCCTAAGATTTAGATTACTACATATAAGAACAAAACAATTAAAAAAAAAAACCCATGAGATCTCTATCTTCATTGTTTTCCACCCTGAATTTGGGGAATCATTATCATGACTGTTGTTTGGAATATAGCCGCAGTCCTGTAAATATGTTCACATGTGAATGGTGATACCTCTAGGGAGTTTCAGTAAATCCTATAAACTCTTCAGAAAGGCAGAATTACTCATGTGCATAATTATCTGAGGGACAGATAGTGATCTAATATTAGTTTCTTTTAGTCTGAAGTTTTAAAGCAATAATTTATAATAGTAACAGTGTATCCCTTTTAGTGAAATATTATTGCAATTGGCCTAATATGTGTTTTTTATCTTTTATCTCTCAAGGCCTGAGGGATGGAGGGAGGGAGGAAGGAGAGGGCAGAAAAGCAGTAAACCAGTGACTGCTCTTATCTTTGACATGCTGTGAATAGACAGGATATTAGACTAATACCCGCAAAATCACAGATAAATGATTATCTTGTCTTGATTACTACTGCCCTTTAACAGGCTCCTCTTTTTAGCCAAAGACATTAGTTCTAATTTATTTGACACAAATTTCAAGGCCCTCTGCCAAGATGAGAGCAAATCTTCATGAAAATGTTCTTAGCATAAATTTGGGACATCACTTATAAAATGAGTCGAAAAAAAGAAAGAAAGGTCTTTCTTTCTACTGAAACCAGAGGATCTTCCAACTTAAAGCAGTTCTGGTTTCTATATTTTACCATGTATTTATAATAAAGACTTAACACACCTTTGATGTGAACTTCCTAGCAAAAGCTGAGGCTTAGAGACTGTCTATATTCTAAGCACTTAATCATAAAGTACAGGAGAGCACACTTCATACCTTCGTATGATTTATTTCCTTACCGAATAACCTTTGGGAACAAGAAGCTTTTCATTTTTTTCTGTTGTGTTTCCGTGCTAATTAATTTTCAGGAAGAGTCAACACTTTATTTCAGCTGCCAGGGAAATTATTTGCCTTGCTGTAGGAAAACGCATCGTTGTATTACCAACCACACTAGCTATTGGCGATGTTCCTAACAGCCCAGGAAGTCGGTGAATAATGTCAGTGTTACTTTGTTATGTGTATTTTAAGAAGCATTCCTTTTAACTTTTTGGATCCATTTCTGCTGAGTGATATGTGCTATTGCTTTCACAGTTACACAGGTTCAACTTGGAGCAGTTAATCTGGCTTGAGTTTTGTTTCTTTGTTTTTACCTTTTTGGAAATTCTAACGTCTAGCGCACAAAAACAGAATGTATTAAGAAGTACATTCTGTTCTTCTTATTTGCAAGGGTCCCTGGGTAAGTAGGGCAGTGCATGCAGGTGGATTCTCCAGTCCAGCAGTGGATTTGCAATTACCGCAGTTATCGTTTATATCTTTGTTTTAGCTGGTTTCTGTTTTACACAGTTCCTAAGTGGCTTTGTATGTAATGAGGCTATTGTTCAATAAGAGGAAGCCACATTTTCTCTCCTTGTGCTGCAGATTGTTTTGGCCCTGGTACCTGTAGTCCTATATTCAACCTACACTAAATTTCAACTTAGAATTCAAGAATAATTTGTGTTGGGAGAGACCTCAGCTAATCCAGCCTCCTGCTCCAAGCAGGGCTCACTTCAAGGTTAGATTATGTTTACTGGGGTCTTGTCCAGCTGAATGTAACCATCGCCAGTCTCTAGTTTTAGAAAAATTGAAGTGGGAATTATTCCAAAGACACAGCTTAAAGAGACAGAGTGGCTGCTTCAAGACAACTAATTCATTCCAGTGTGACTTCTGCATACATACAGTTCTGAGTAGGACCAAATCAATAGGGACTAGCACTTTAATTAATATTATCAGAGTATTTTGCAAATACTTGAAAGTTACTAAAGGTCTAGAAGGAAAAGAGTGAATATTATTAGTTGAGTAAGAAGTTTCAAGTACACTACTCGTCATTTTTATTAGGCCTTCATTCAGAAGAAGCACTCATGCATATTCCAATCACAGCAGTCTTTTCTCCAGAAGTGCTAAAATGTATTTCTACTCTAGCCTTGTTTCTGAAAAGATGCAGATGTCTGATTAAATTCAGGGACTGGGAGTAGTTCCGCTGAAATAATCCAGCTACTAAAAATCCCTATGAAATTAAATCATAGAAATAGTTTTGAAACCCTTAAATATAATTTCTACTTTTATTCATGGGAGGTAAGAATGATCTGATTAGAAAACAACAGAAAAGTAGAGAGAGATATTAATTCTTATTTTCTAAATCATGTGCAATTTTCTTTACATGGGTTATGACATTTTCATCAGACTTCCGTTACAGAGACCAAATTTCGGTACCTGTGTACTTGGTATCATTTTTGCATGGACCCAAATCCTCACTTCGTTACTCATTGAAATTTCCATTCACCTAACTGGAAGGTCTCTGCACTTAAGGAGTAAAAAATAACTGAAGAGTTATTTTCAGAAAATAATCTGTTTAACATTTAACTCAAGTATTTATGAGTAAGAAAGGCAATTTACTACAAATGTTAACAATAACATGTTAACATTGAGGCTTGTCAGAGTTGACGACCGGAGTTTTTGAAGACAATTGTTTAATAACCTTGTGCAATAGGAAGCAAGAGGATTTGGAATAATATTTTTTATTTGGATTAAATACCACATGAGTTAAATTTGCCTGAAGTAAAATTACACTGAATAGAAAATAGGAGCTGAACTGATTGACTTTAATAAATCTAAAGGTTGAACAATCAAACCTTAATACAGAGGAAACATTCATCCGGTTCTTTGTTAGAGATTCTTTTTAGAAATTTGCCAGAATAGTCATAATAAGAGGTGTAATTAAGCAATCAGCTTTTTCAGAGATACATCTGTAATAACTGCCAACAATGAAGTGTCTTATTGTGGATTATACTTCATATAATTTAAGAAAAACAACTGTAATTGTAAGTAAAGCTTATGGCATCATACCTCATGTTTACACAGGTGTGATGTTATAACTTATCAGACTGAAAGCTTTCTTTAACACATGAACAGTATAAAAATACCTTCGAACATTGCCAGAAGTAATTGGATGATTAACAAACAAGTGCATTCACCTGTTCAGAAACAGCTCTGCATGCTCTGCATGCGATGTCTGCGCTCCATCACTTAAATTGAAGTGGTAAAGTTAAGCCTTTTTGGACTCTTCTGGCTGGCCAGTTTTGTGTTACTGACAAATCTGCTGCCACCGGGTCCCAAATACATGTATGGCCCATGCAGCCTATGGTGGGAGCAGCCAGCCCACGTTGTCTCCTTTTGTGTCAGTGTTTCTGGACAGGGAGAAGTGTTCCTGTTGAAGGAGCTGATGCTGATCACAGGCAGGGACCCAGCTAGCAGCTGGGAGCAGCAGCAGCCGCTGGCATTGCCGGATGTGCTGAGAGGCTGCTGCCACCCTGCATTGTCTGGGAACTGCCTGGGTGGGCCAGGCAGAAGGTGGCAGCAGCTCAGGAGTGGTTTACAAACACTTGTAGCTCTCCTCTGTGCTAGTCGGTGTGGGCTGGAACTAGTAAGAAGCTATTTTAGGATGAAGAGTGATTGGCCATCATGCAACCACTCAGTTGGTCATGCCATTTCCCACCAGCAGACAGCACCCACTTGGTCCGTAGTATTCCTTCCTTCCACACCCAGCTTTGTTCGTTCGTGGTACACCTGATATAAAGAATACCTCACTGGCTTCCTTCCATCTTGCTTGTAATTGTGTTTACTGCCTCCTCTCCATTTGTCATCACAGAAATTCCCTGGACAGCAACAACTTCGGTGGGAAAGCGTTTGTATATTTTTTGCTTCCTCTGGGCCATGCTACAGAGCAGGTTTGAACTTCCATTCTCATCTACAGTGGAAGAGCCTGGAGACATAAAAGGACATCTAGAAATATGATCTTTACCTATATATATATTGGCAACAAGGGAGCAGAGGACTATACTTTTGGAATCAATATTTAACAGAATCTCATTCACTGGCCAGTGTTGAAGCAACATGGCTTGTTTTTTAGTCTATTGACACACCATTCTTTTTAAAGGTAAAGCACAGAAATAGTGACAATTACAGTAATTGTTCTTGCATTGGGAAATTTTAATTTTTGAAGGACCTTGGCCTTGAGATTGCTGGCAATCAGTCAGCTGTCCCACAAAGGTAAAATAAGATATCCTAAGACAAGATATGCTTCTCTTCTCATTTCCAGAAATAAAATGTGGAGCTCAATACTTGTAATATTCTCAGAAAAAAAAAATAATATCAAATACTAAATTAAGCACTCTGCCATTATACGTTCTTGAATTCCAGTGATTAAAAGGTTGGCCGTACCCAGTCTATGGCACTAAATGCAAATATGTAAACCGACGAAGCAAAATAAAGATTTTTCCATTATCTTTATTGTACGTGCAAACTTTAGGCTAGATTCTCAACTGCTGTAATTTAGCACCTTCTCCCTCAAGACAGATTTATTGTTGATAACACTTTAGGACAGTGTCCTTATTTAAAAATGTATTTTCAGCATTATTTTGTTGCTTTATTTTTTATTTTTAAATGCAGGAAAGAATGGAGCACACTTATGGGGAGAAAGAGTTGAAGACCATTCTGATATTTTGTTACTTGTGTCTGAAACTCTTTTCTTCCATCTTTAAATATATTTTTTTATTTCGTAAATTTTGTATCTTAAATATGATATTATCATTAGGCAAAGATTTAGCAAAGTAACTAAATCCTATGTACCAATACACGCACACACAGGGACATAAGTATTTGCAGCCTTCTGGTCTATTACCTTTTTGCTCTTTGACCACCACTACATCCATCTTAGATTAATTCCAAGAAGAGGTGCAAGTGTAATGGGAAATAACGATACATCTGGTAGCAGTCTGGTTGTCTATTTAAGAGACTTCTTTTGTTTGTGATATGGCAGAACTAAACTGGTCGGGGAGAACAGTGAAGGACTGGCTAGATTATTTCACAATTTTCATTTAAAATCAGTTCTCTATTGATATTTTATCTGGAAGTCCAAATCACAGATTAAGAACCAAATGATCTACAAACACAAAATAAAGCTACTATTTTTGCCACAAAATGTTTACAAGGCAAATTTAGGTACATTCCCCTTGCCAATGCCAAACTGACAGTTAAAACCTCAGTATTAAAGCCCAGTTCTATTTTGATGTTCGCAGAATCGTCTTTGTGAACATGTGGTACATGGTTAAAGCTGACCAAAAAAAAGATTATATACATGGCTTTGCATCCCTTTTAATATGTTGATTGTTCACTTAGTTGGGCAATTATCTGATAATAATCTCTCACCTCCTCCTGAAAACTCCTGGAGCACCAGCCTGTTGTCATTGATGATCTGAATATATCGTGTTGTAAGGGTGGCATCAACTCCTAAGATCAGAGTGAGACAAGAAAGGGATCTAAGATTTTGTTAGTGCAGCCTGTTTTTTCCATGTCCTCAACATAGCTTAAAGGAATTCAAGGAAACTTCGTGGGGCCCTGAATCTAACATGCAGTCTGAGTTCCTAAACTTGGAGAGTCTCTCTTGGTGGGAAAAGGAGGTGAGAAACTGGAAACTACCTACAAAAATGCTAATAAAATTGTGGAAAGAAATAATTTGTTGTGCATATGTTGTTGTATGTTCTTTTAAAATATTTTAATAACAACTAATTGGCCAGTTAAATTAATATGGGTGTATGGAGCCAAAAAATTCCCGGCATGTGAAAATAAGTGGTTTAACTACATCATGCTGAAGTGAAGAAAGAGCAACTTGCTGCACACCACGAACTGTGTAAATGCCAACAGTAACAGAGTGTGCATAAATGGAACATGAATAAAGGATCATAAACAGTAATTTACAAAAATGTATAGTCTACAGTGTTCTGTTTCAATATTAGGTTAATTGAATATGAAATGTTAGTTTAAGGAAAAAAAAGTGATAGATTAAGAATCACAAATCCTGAAAATAAATGAGCTAAGGAGTACTGGCATAACTGTAAAATAAATTTGATTCAAGAGCATGCAGATAATCATAAGCTCCTTTATCTTCTGGACCTTTGGGTTTAGTGCTTTATTTTTTGTTTTACTGTTCGAAAAATAGATTTTAAAGATTTACATACTTGCTACAGAATAATATCTTAAACATGTCTGGATAAAATTATGACTTAGAGGAATTCAGCCATGATAGGCCTTGTATTGAAAAACCTGCCATAACAAATTTTAATTCATAATTGTTATTGAATAGCAAAGACAGATTTAATTATCTCCATTATTGACCTGTTCTGAGCAAGTACTTTATGTTATAAATCCACACATTATTGCCAAAGAGCAGGCTGAATGCATAAATTCCCTGCCAGTTCTCTCAGCAGGTTCTTTATGCCACAGGAAAGCTTCTAAAGGAATAAAATATGTCCAGCTTCCTCCAGCTCACCTAGCTATAAGGCAGACACAGATTTGTCAGGCTTGCAGGCCCACAACAAAATAAAATTATTATTTGGGGATTCATGAGATTTAAATAAGTCAAAAACTGAAATACTCTATAAGCCCGCTTAAAAATTCAATGCTGAAAGAATGGTTTTCATTGGTTGTGGCACTGGACATCAATTACAGAGAAATCCTTCAGCAGCTCTGCCATTCAAACCCATCTGTTCCACAGTCATCTAAAGGAGTGATGACACTGTGTGAAAACAGGTAAAATGTGGGATTCTTTTTCTTTGCTGGAGAAAAGAAAAGGGGGATATAATAGCGACGATGACCTTGGTACAGGACATTTCCCTGGGAATTGATGACCGCCGTGGACCATCAACTCTCCCAGCTAGTCATTAATCCTCAGGAAATGCCCTGTGTTTGCCTTGTTATTGCTTAATTCAATTATTTGTGGTTGTGAATATTTTATTGCTCAGTCTGCTCTCTGTCTTAGCTGTGCTCCTCTTAAAGTCCATCTCACTGGTGCAGACTGCTTCAGCTCAAGAGCACCTCACATTTACCAGAACAGACTACACTTTACACATTTCTGTGTGCCTGCTATTTCATTAAGATATGATAACTAGAATGGAGTAATAAAAAGTGTACTTTTTCATCTATCTTAGTAATTTCATAAATTGTAATTACCAAACAATGTAGGTGGAATCAGGTTTTACTGGCCATATACATTGCATACATACAAGCACCATAACAAAACCAATTGATCCTGCTACTTGAAATGTCATCATTACGCTGAGAGATTTTTAGGTATGCCAGAATGGTAGGATGCTACAATAAAGGCAGGAAATAGGATGGTGTGATTACTTTTTGTTAGTTTGGTTTTCACTCCTGCGTTGTATCACTCTGGTTTTTATTTTCTGTTCTGACGACACAGCACGGACAAGCATTCTGCTGTCAGCCTTGTTGTTTCCCCCTCAATACTGCACCTCAGTGTTTTTATTCCTCCCCTTATTGTTGGCAGTGGGACAGTTCCGTGGGGCATTAGAAAGATAAGGGAGCTGGATTTTAAAAACCTGCAGAAAAAAACAAGGCTAGTTTTAACCCCTGCACTCCATTTCACCAAACAGCCACGCAAATAGTTGTACCAGCACAATGGAGGGACTTGTCTGGAGCCAGGAAGGAGTGGTGAGGAGTGAGGACGGCTTAGCCAGCCTGCCACGGAAGGAAATGCTCCTCTAATTACAGTCTGAGAGTTGTATTCTCTTCTACACTAAAGGCCTTCACAGTGCTTTGACTGTTTGAAGGAGCCATTAAAGAAGTCTAAATATAATCTTTGTTTGTGTTACTGCTAATGTGGAAGAAAGAGGACATTTCTGAAGCAGTTGAAAATCATAGGTGTACGAATAGACAACATCTGATCATTCGATCATAACGTATACACAGAGGTCCATGGGGTCAGATGGGATGCATGTGAGAGTGTTAAAGGAGTCGGCCAGTGTCATCACAAGGACACTGTGCCATCATTTAAAGCTTATGGCAATTGAGGAAAGTTGATGAGAACTGGAATAAAGTTCATGGGAACTGGAAGAAAGATGACAAAAATTCCATGAAATTCGACAAGAGCAAAGGTAAAACCTTGCATCTAGTACAGAATAACCCCTCACCTAAATACAGACCGGGGGTCAAATGTCTGGTAAACAGCTCTGTGGGAAAAGGTCATTCTGATTAGACATACAAATTAGTATTTTATTCTGTGGGTGGTCAAGTACTGGAGCAGGCAGCCCAGAGAGTTTATGGAGTCTCCATTCTTGTAGGTGTTCAAGACTTGACAGGATAAGACCCTGAGCAACCTTTATCGAATTAGAGCTGCTCTGAGCAGGGGCATGGACTAGATAACCTCCAATGTTCCCTGTTACCTTAAATTATTCTATAAGTCTAGGATTCCAAAGCCGTATTTAAAATAACACAAGGACAACATTTCAAGCACAGATGCATAAGTGGTATGGATATAACTAGCTAGCATCACTGAGGCTAGTGCATCTCTTTCTCTTTGTTCACTAAAAGGCCATGTCCAGGAAGCAAATCTTGAATTATAACATTTCCATTAAGTTCTGTCCTATCAACATTTGAAAGTTCATGTTAACATGGTTTAACATCTTAAAGATAGCTACCCTTGTATAGCTAGTAATTAACTACATTGCCCATAGTAGATTGGCATGTTGACATGTCACATACTGTAAGATGGAAAAAGTAGTAACATTTTATATTTGCATTTCTGCTATACTATTAGCCTTCATATATTCACAATATCACAATATTCACAATATTCAAAACAAGATTTTTGGGAATATGATGGAAATTGCTTTTACTTCCTTCTTGGTAACATCATTGTCACACACAAGAAAATGCTAGGAGATAGGACTGCTTTGCATCAAGACTGATTAGTGCTAGATCACCTAATTTCCTTGAGATCCTTTGAAATAGTGCCTAGCCTACATTTTTTTCTGTATTCTATTGTTTGCTTGCTACAGGCAACCAAAATGATGGTCTCTATCCCTCCCATGCAACCTTACCTGTTCAGAGGAGTCAGTGAACTACTTGCAAGTCCCATCAGAAATGTTGTAAACACTGTATAGTTTTATAGGTGCAACCCCTACCCTTATCATAACTTGATGAGTGATGGGTCCAAGGATGATTGTCTGGCCCATTCCAATTGATGCTACTAGACAAAAAGACACCACAGGGTTGGGTGATTGAGCTCATTCCCCAGAAATCTCAGTTCTGTCCATTAAATGTTCATAATCTCCATTCTGTTCATTTCATTTCAGTTCGTCATTATTATCACTAAAGAGGCCACGAATCCGAAGTACAGGATTGGAACTCAGAAGATTTATACTGTGGTCCCAACTCTGTAACTGATTTGTGTGTGACGGTTTGCAACTCGCTATGCATTACTGAGTTGCATAACTTGAAAAAACAGCAAAAAACACCATTGCTCATCCACTTTTAAGCTATACATGCTCTACTGGTGATTTTTTTGCCAGTTTTTGAAATATTTCTATTGTTTACAGACAACAAGCAGGAAGGACACACATGTGAAGACGGTATTGTCAGAATCAGTTTGTGACTTTTCTTCTTGAAGTGTTCAAAAAGAAGTGTAAAAGGCAGGTAAGTCAAGATAAAGTCTTAGACACAGACAGACACATGACTGCCGAAACACACAAACGAAATAGTTCCTAAATTCTTAAATGCTGCACACCTTTGATAGCATAACCATAGTTAATGTTGTGTCAGGGTTTCCACTATAAACTCTCTCTTTTATAACCAGGCAATAAAATTTTACCCCAGGCATGAAGTGCCATTTCTCAGTACAGCGGCTGACATTTTTATATGTACACGTTTTCACACACATTAAAAAAAAATCAGTTTAGCTACTTTAATACGTGCAAGTATAACTAATATAAAAAAGTTTAAGATACTTTTCAGTTGAACATATATAATACACATACACACAGATATACACATATACACATGTATATCTCCAAACAGCTTCTCCTTGTTACTGAAAGGATTCTGGAGAAAGATAATACAGACTCTTCAACTAGAAAACATGCGTTCATTACTTATATCTAAAGAAATAATTGTATATGACCAGATACTTGATTGAAAGTTACTTTGTCCGAGGAAATATGAACCCTCCCACATGGCTCTACCTCCCACGCCACCAGAAGTCCCCTCACCCCTGACGTGATACACTTCATTAAACACAGAAGTGCTTTGTTGCATTAGGGGATTTAAAAGAAGTGGAAAGGTAGGCTCCTTGCACTTCCTATGAGAAATGAACATCGACTTCCTCTGAAGAAAATGTAAATGGATTTGCTTAATTGGACTTGGGGCACTGGAGCAATTAATAATAGATTTTGTCATAGTAAGTGCTTTGTTTATATTTAAAGCAATAAATTACAAGTATTAAGTTTATATTTATTCCAAGTTAAACTCATTTGTAATTGACATGTTACTTAGCCCAAGGCTTTTAAGATCTTTTAGTATAATTAAATTAATAGAGAGTTATAGATCACTGCATGATAAACAAACAGCATGGGCTTTAATATGACAGATATACAGAGAACAGGCTATGTAAGTAGATCATTATTATCGGTTTTACCTTCAGCAGAAATACAACTGAAATAGCAGCAAAAGATTCAATGCAAACGATGGTAAGTGCAAGGATGGTTTGTAATATTAATTTTCTTCTCCTTTCCTAACTTGATGGTTAAAAAACATATTTACCAGAGTGAGGGAATATTATTCAGTAAAGTAAGCTTCTGAAAACTGCTTGACTGTCCCTCCATCATAATTTTGTTTCTTCCATCCCCACACCAAATACTTTGGACTACATTTTTGAAGAGGTCACACCTTGCAAGGAGTCACTAAAACTTTGGACACTTTTGATTTCAAAGGGATCCCTCTAGTTCTTTGACCCTCCACGTGACAAGGTTAAGTATACCATTCCCAATGGACTCTTGTTGAAACAGTTAATAAAGTCTCTAATAGCTGTCATAAAGGCCAGTGATGAAGATGCCACATATGCCTTGGCAACTTGTTTTGATATGTAATAATCCTGGGTTTTGATATCTAACCAAAAATATTTGGTAAATAGAGCCTGTTTCTTTCTGTTTACTGTGGCCATGGAAAAAAGACAGTTCCTTTTCTCTTTTCAACACCCTTTTAAGACCAGTATGAGTCAAACACTCTCCCTGTTCTTTTTTGTGCGTGACATATATTGAACAGCAGATTGCTCAGCCTGTCTGCACAGGAGCTGCTTTTCAGAACTCTGACCGTTCGCTTTTTTCCCCCGCAGAGCCTCCCACACCTCTGTTGAAATGCCCTGTGCAGTACTCCCCCTGAACTTTTACAAATACTGAGCCATGCAGAAAGATATACCATACGTTTATTCGCTTTGCTCCTTTTAATCTTCCCAGGATAGCGCTTATCTTTTTCTCAACAGCATGACATTATTGACTCGTGTTCCACTTGTGATCTACTAATACCTTTAAATCCCTGTCTACTGGCCTGTTGCTCAGCCAGTTTTCCTAGATCCTGAATTTATGTGGCTGATTAGGCCTGTCTATCGGCACTGTTTCACTTGTGCCTCTTGAACTGCGTTTTGGGTTTCTTCAGACCATGCTTTCAATCTGCGAAGATCCTTTTGAACTGAAATCCCCTCCATCAGTACAATGCAGTGACTTCCACCTCAGCACCACCTACAGATTTAATTACCACTCCCTTCCCGTCATTGAGGTCACTAACAGAAACACAGAATAGCATCAGATCCCTGACAGTCATATGCAGAATCAGACTCGGTAATTCCTTTCGTTTTAGGAGAAGCCCATTAATAAATACTACCTATCAATGATTTTCCAATTGATTTTACAGCATCCTAAAGTACACTTAATAAGATGCCGCTTCTTGATAAGACTACCATGAGATACAGTATCAGAGTCAAGATTTCAGGAAGTCTAAAGTCAAGATACATGTTACATTTTCTTCTCCTCTATCCATAATGTGTCTTTGTCACAGAATAAAATTACATGGCCTTGGCATGATTTGTATTTAAGTAACCCCTGTTGACTGCTACTCATTACCTTGCTTTTTTGCAGCTAAACAATTTTATTAGCTATTCCATTTTTAAAAAAGTTGAACACTCCATAACTCTCTAGATTTCTTTTCCCTCTTTTTAAAGACATGTACCATGTCTGTTCTTTTTCCTATTTTTCATACCACATCTGCCCTTGTGTGTTCTCAAAAGTAAATGCAACAACCCCAAAAGTGGTATTTTGAGTTCTTTAAATATCCTGGGATGAGGTGTTTCAGGACCAGTATATTTGAAAACAGTGTTGTTCTCTGACCTATTCCTTCTATATGCCTCAGCCTTCTGGGTTACTCAATTGATTTTTCAGATTTCATGCGTATTAGATGTATGGGCATTTTCTTTTGATATTATTTTGAAGCACTGGCTTCTGTGAATAGTGGTACAGATCACAAGATATATTAATCCCTGAAATACAGTCATGCATTTGTCAGTGATCTGTAAGAACTCCTTTTTATAGCATCTTTTAGATTTTCTCTGCAATGTAGAAAGTCCCTTCGCTTTCAGTCCCTTTGCTGACCTCTTTCCTCTCTGCTACCATAGACATTGCAGTATTATCTCAACTTTCCTCTCAAACCCATTAGAAGACCAGAAAAAGATGGTTTTCAAAACCTTTCTGCTGGAGCTGGAGCTTACACTGACAGTTGATAGTGTTAGAATAGATTTGTTCTTTTGGGATTCTTTACATTTGAAACTATTTGTCACTAACTTCTGTAGATCAAATGATGACAAAGGATTAATTTCCTAACTTATAAGATCAGCGTTTGCTTTAAACATTCTCTCTGCTCCATGGTAAAGCAAAGAATTCACTAATTTTTGTGACAATGCCTTCCTTCCCAAGAGTTAAAAGTGTGTGCTATTTTATCCTTTTGTTCCTCATGGGCCTTTCTCCTTTGCAGCTTGTCTTATTTTTTGTAATGAAAGCTATTTTATTCCACATTGAGATAAAATATATTTCTTGTCTACCAATTCTATTCTTACATAAAAATGCGTGAATGTTTAAAGATATAGATATGGAGATATATGCCTATATATGCGTATATTTGTAAATACATAGTTTTACATGTGTATACACACATATATACTTGAATATATATTTATATAGTCTTCTGTTGTCCTGTTTTTCTTTTCTATACTTTCCTTTGTACAGCTTCTCCCATGTTAATTGTTTCTTATTGGATCTTTCTACTCTTCATGTCAAGTTAATTATGCTGTCCTCTGTATTATTCGCTGTGTGACGTGAGTACATCATCATTTTCTGAACTAATCCCAGAGCTGAGAAAGTCCTTCGCTTTTCTGGTACTTACTGTCCCAAGGAATGATCGTTCAAGGAACAGAAAATGACCTTTCTGTGTTGTTACTCTTTCTGATCAGCTAATCAATTCCCAATAACGGAAATCATATAATACTACTTTGTTATCAACCTCATTTGTCTGGATCTGTGCACTATGCCTTTTGTACTTTTTTTTATTATCATTCAATAGGTGGCTATTGGTACATTTGTACTCATACAAATCTTCCATGTGGTCTTCTCTGGTCATAATTTTTAACTCAGAACCACTGACATTCTATCAGTATTATTTAGTTTATATATATATATATATATAATGTTATGTATTAAAGAAATCTGTGATGTAAAATGTTATTCCTATTTCAATTAGAACTAGGTATTATAGTATCTTATTAATTTTTGTCATTGACGTTTGTCATTGACTATGGTATATTGAGGTCTTCTACTCTTAGATGTTATAGCGCCCAGAGTTTGAAATTTTCTGTGTTAGAAAACTGACCTTTTGTTTGAGGATGTTTGATCAAGAATTTATAGTGAGAGGCTGTGAATGTGGAAACTACTTTTAAATACATAATCACTTTTTGTTCAAACTTTATTGGGGGAGGAGAAAAAAAAGTCGGGTGTCAGGGTGACAGTCTTCTTAATTTGCTGAGAGAAGATGCTAAGCAAGGAGGTAAAACCCCTACACTCTCTCCCACTAGAAAATAATAGAATAGATTTTTTTTTTTATTTGAAGTGTAATTTTAATAATAAAATTCTCTTATGAGATTAACAGTACTGAAACTGCACATGTGAATATTGGTTTTCTTTGGTTATGAAGTTTTACAAGCAAAGGCGAGAAAAAAGGACTTGGAATTAAAGAGCATTATCCATGTAGATTTATCAGCTCCACTCATCATGTTGAACATCCATGTGCACTTTTAATTTTCTTTTGCATGGTAGCTTCCCAACACATGAGGGTCTCTAAATATTACCACCCCAGAGAATAAGCACCCCCTTCTGGGATACACTTATGATATTCCAGCATACATTGTTGTCATATAAAAAAAATTCATATAATAAAATTAACAATGAAATTACAGACTAAATTAATTACTTCATGTGCCATAGCCGCAAGTGTAAATTAAATAACTTCTGAATAAAAAGAAATCTAACTTTTTAAACAAGAAAATTCAATAGTAACAAGTTGCCCTTGTGAAGTGCTCAGAAACAGAGTGGTTTTTTTCTCTTGCTCAGTCCCAAAGTTTTTTAACTGCTTTACCTGCCATGCTTAAGTCACGTTACTGAAATATACTCCAGGCAATCCTTTGCTTTCAAATCAAAAGAGTTGATAGCTGACATGAACATCAGTCTAGAGTTTTATTTCACATCATCACCTCATCACCTCTTTAAAAGACAACTATTACTGCAGTACTAATTCCCTAGTATTTAATTTTCCAAACATCTGTACTGTAAGTTTGTTGTTTGGCTAGCTAACCATTCCCATCTCTTTTTGGCAGCTAAATCATTAGCTTCAACTGGTATCTTTCACTGATTCAGGCTTAAAAGCAACCCATGGCTAATTTAGTACCCAAATATACACTTAGTGCTTAATTTTGGTCTCTCAAGTTTGAAAACTGTAATCTGAATGACTTTGCCAACCTCATCTTGTGATAACTGTTATCTGTCAGGCTTACTAGAATTAGAATAGGAGGGAAAAAACCTTTCTCAGATATTGCTATGTGATAAGTACTGACCTATCTTGAGTCCCTAATTGTGACTGTTAACTATGCATAAATCAGTGTCATAACTGAAATTAGTTACTGGGCGAAATCCTGATCCCTTGAAAGATAGTGAGAATTTTGCCCTTTTTATTTCTTGTGGATAACAGCAGCTCATTCTGAGTCTCTGAAATGGAGATACAGGCATAGATGCCTTCGTCAAAAAATGGCCAAAAGCACAGACTGTGTCTTCATTCTTGTGGTGATCTTCTGTGAAGCCAGGTTCTGACATCACCTGCTAACATGCAGAGCACAGACTAAATTTTTCAAAATGTCATTAACAGCATCAGGAATGTCTTCTCTTTACTATGTTGGACTAACCTGAGAAATGCCAAATACCTTGCTTTAGGGACTTGTGACTTCAAGAGGTGATCACCATCCTCAGCTCAGCTTGATTCTCACTAAATTGTCTATAAAATTTTGATAGAAGCAAAGATGGAGAAAATGTTTCAGCGGTGATGTTGTACATCACTGTGTTCAAATGGAAAGGTTTGCATTAATGAAAAATCCTGTGTAAAACATTACAGGATTACAGCAGACCACAAAAGTCAAGTAATAGTCTTTCATTCTTACACTGAAATTGCTATATGCAATTTTCTGTTAATATTATCTCACTAATGTTTTTAATGAAAACATATTTTTAAAAGCAAGCAGAGAGCAAATAAGATGATTTTTCAAAGCGTTGCCAGCATGCTTCTGACTCCATGTTGGAGCAATTTAGTTTTCTAAATAACTCCAGTTGATCTACGCTTTGGAGCAAATCCCTGCAGAGAACAAGGGGGTTGATTGTTTTGTTGACTGCAATTGTTTTATGTGTGGCTTGTTTCTCAAATCTCAGTGTGGGGAAGGGAAAGGAGAGGTTCAGAGAAGCCCCTCTATTGAATGGGTAACAGATGACTGTAAACCACAGGTATTAGACCTTTTCAGCATGGAGCTTTAGTGACGCAAAGTGTTAAAAAAGAGGCAGAAGAAAAACTGTGAATACATCCTAAAAGCTCAATGAATTCATTGTCTCAAATTAGCTAATTTGTGGCCAACCTCAGCTTGAATTTTTAACATTTTTGGAAATGTGGTTGATTTTGTAATGCACAAATAACTATACAATCTAATATCAAGTGTACTTTGACATTTTGCAGAAGATGTAACTGGCTACGGGGCTTATCAATAGCACAGTCTCAGGATATATGATGGTGGTTGCAACATTTGCAGGTTTTTAACCATCATGATGAGTAGGAAAAATTATTTTACAAAATAATAAAAATTAACTAAAATAAGGAAGAACGCATTGCAAAAAAGAGTTGCCTTAAATACATTCACTCCCATTCATAGCTGTGCACATCCTGCCCCTTTTTCTTGATTTTCGTGCAGCATGTGACTGCTGCAACAATTCCTCACATGCTAAAATATGTAATGAAATTCACACAGTTCAGCATGACCATGGAAGAGCTAATCCAAATATAGTTCTAAGAAATTAAGTATCTTCTCTAGTCAAGTCTTCCCCATACAAACTAAAATATAAAAATTTATAGTCACTGCTACTACTACTGGTTGACAATTTTAGTGAAAATATAATTTTATAGCAAAACATCCCTGGGACGCTACCCACATTTTGGTACTTTGTTCACAACTTAAAATAATCCAGTTTCTACTGTGAAATCTCATTTCTTTGGCAACCATATATCTTTCATTATTCTATGTTCAAAGGCAAATCTTAGATTAAAATATATGGGATGATTGTTCCATTCAGTGCCTGGGAGTGAAGGCAAGCTAACAGCTAGAAGGTCCACACAGTGCATTATGCTTTACCTGTCTTTCAGACCTTGAAAACCTCGCGAGACCAGCAAACCATAAAAATGCCATATCTTATTAGCACACTTGCATGTGCAAAATTACTTATTTTCTTTTTTATACATAAAATCTAGTCAATATTGAAAAGAAGTGTCACTTCAAAAATCAAGGTAATTTCTTTTGCAAATGTTGAAACAAAATCTGGGACTTTACATTCTTTTCTTTCTTCTAAAGCTGAAATTTTCATCAAATAAACAATGAGCCCAAAGAAACCTTTCTCAGTATCTAACATCTAACATCTGTGTCAATCATGGTTCTTTGCATGGAAGAAAGCATACCCTATCCCCCTCCTAGCTTCAGTGATTAATGAAGTGACTAAAATGTTCAAACATCTTAAGGAATTTGGACACCTATTCTCCAGTTTTTTTAAGTCAACTGATATGTCCGTGAGGGATCTTTCAGTTCCGTACATGGCCATAACTTACACATGATCCTTTCCATGTTTTTCTTGATTTCTTGTTCCTGTGAAAACAGGAAGAGCAGTACCTGGAGAAAACTAGCAGGATTTACAGTGCACTGTTTGAAAGGCTGCAGCACTACAAGTTTTTTTTTCTGCTTTTCTTTTTTACTGGCTAATCATATAGGGATAACTTCCTAATTCTAATTCCTCTTTCGTCTACTTTCCCCTTCCTTCTCTTCCCCTGTACCTTACAACTCCACACAGTCATACAGAGTCTTGCCTTACATGAATATTATATCATTGTATCATATGAATAATATGAATATTATATCATTGTATCATTCCCTTTGTATCATTGTATCATTGTATCATTCCCTTTGGTATGCTGTTAATTCTTACATCCTGTAATTTACAATAAAATAATGCTCTGATCCCTGAATCTTTAAACAAAAGGATATCAGTGCTTTGAAGAGATAGGCTGTTAGAAGCAGAAATAGAAACTCTCCATCCTAAATCTTAATTACGAATTTTATTTGTACAGCAAAGAGTAAGATTCCAGTAGTCCTCTATTTGTTCAGAATCTCTTTAGACAGGTTTTCACAGCAAATTAATTTGTATAACACAGGAGGATTTTGCTACAGTTGTGACTACACTAATGTCATTTTGGATAATCTTCATAATGTCTAGAACATCAGTATCTCCCTGAACAGCAGAAGCAGCAGGAAAAAGAGAAACTTCTGTCCCCTGTGGCTTACGGAGGTATTTGCACTGGTCATATTAAGCACTGCAAATAATATATTTCGTGAAATTAGCCCTTTCTGTTCAAGAGATCAGAAAACAAAACTTTCATGTCCATGGCCTTGTGTTTAAGACACTCTCTCAGAAAGGAAGAACGGGACAAAAAGGTGTAAAGAGAGGTAAAAATGAGAACAGCACCATTTGGCAAAGCATTTGAAGAAAAATACACTGTAAACAGATGTTACAGTCTGGATCAGTTACATATCAAGTAGTTCATCGAGTGAGCATTCATACTAAGAACTTATTTGATGGCTTGAGGCACACATTCTGTTCACTAATTAGATAACATAACCTTTACCAATTAATTCCACATTCAGCTGAATTAAAGAATTGTCGGCAAAAGGAACTTTACCAATATTTTAAAACCACTAGGCTGTATTGCAACCAGGTTCTATAGGAAGGTTTCAGCTGTTTTTGATTTTATTACTTGCAGATATCTAGTTGGAGGAATTATCAATTTCATGGTCTATCCTGCTTTGAGCACGAGGTTAGATTAGCATCCTCATAAGGTTCCTTCCAACCTGAATTATCCTATGATACTATAAGCTTGTCATAGAATATTATTCTATTATAGTTATTGTGCAATATACTAATAATATATTTAAATGTAAAGGTAAATACATATTATGACAGTTGCTATCCTATATTCATGTTTTTCTGACTGTTGTTCACAGATTCTGCAGCATTCATGAAAAATAGCTGTAAGAAGTAAGCCTTTAATTAGCAGCCTTATTCGCCTGTACAAGGGTCCTTATGCATACTGAGAATTTGTTAGAGGGCTGCAACATCTTTTAAAAATAATGAATTATATGAAGTCTGTAGCTTTTAAAAGTAATCTCTGGTAATTGCTGGAGGATTTAAATAGCTTGTTAGGATATCAAGATTTTTAGAGACTGGAAATAACCTTCTGCACCCAAACACTGCAGTATCATTTATTTTTAAATACGTATAATTGAGGTCCTCATGAGAAGAGCTCTGCCTACTGGGAACTTCTCAGTCCCTCTGAGATTGGTGGCTAAGCAAGACATTTACTGAAAATTAAGTTTAAATCATCCAGCCTTTTTAATCATTTGTTTCAACATTGGCCTCTCAAGCCTATCTATTACTGATTATTTGGTTTAAGAAATTTTTGTCTTTGAGACGGAACACTGATACTGTAATTTCAGTCAGAAATCTCCGAAGCACTGCGGTTCTTTTCAAGCCCACAAAGCTAACTTTTTCCTTTTTTTTTTTTTTCCCCCTATCTAAAAAAGCTATTCATCTTTTCATTTTCTTTTCTAGCCCATCACTCCTGCAGTAGCTGCAGAGACTGGGCTGAAGTTAGAAGAATTTAGTGAACGGAGTTCAACAATTTTATGGTGTTAACAACAGGAAACCACCGCACTAATCTGGAGATTGCCTGCCTTCACATACAGGGCTATTCATGAATTTGTGCTGCTGTTTTCCTACATATCAGAACTTCCATTGTTTTATATGGGAGCTTGGAGGCTGGTTTAATTAAAGTGATCTGAATAGAAGTACAGTATGCCAGATGTACATTATAAATATAGAGCATGTTATGTAATGGTAAACCATCAGGAAATATATGGGAATGGTTTGTGATAAACTCATTGTTAACTAAATATAAATCCTAATTTATTTCACTGTTTTAAACTCACTACTTTTTTTTTAAACTAGCACAAATGAACTTTCTTTGTATTTTTACTTTTTCCTTTTTTTACTACAGTTTTCCCATGGGGAAAGTCTGCTTCAAATTAGTTCATTCTGGTGAACAGGTACTATTCAGTGTGAATAAGGACTGTAGCATTTGGGCTAGATCCACAGTGGGAGTAAGACAGAGTATGCTGCTGTAGTTGCTTCTGCCCACAACAGAGGTATCTTAAAGCCATGATTCAGCTGCCATCTAATCAGCATTAAAACTTTAAGTGTTTTGTTTCAGACCAGGGTCTTCAAAGATTATAGGCTTGCTCCAAAATATCTATTTTTTGTTATGTTAGGCTGCTCAACTGTGTTGTCCCATGATTCACCAGTTAAGTATTGCCCCTCCTAATTTACTAATGTATCCTGATTGATAAAGCATTTTCAGCATGCTCTTGACAGAAAAGGCAAGGGCAGTGAAGCTCTCATTCTTACCCCATTTTATCCTATTCTTTCTTTGCTGGAGCACCCTAAACACAACACTGTAGTTCCCTTTTCACTTCCCCTTACTGAAACTCACTGAAACAGGATACATGGAAGCCCCTGGTCCCTGCATTCAGAGGAAGACCGCCTCTTTATCTTAAAGGCAAAAAGCTATTTGCACAGCCCTCGTTCAGGACATACAGCACCGGGTTTCACTGGGTTACAAGGTAGCATGAACTACATATTCTTCAACTATGCATATACTACCATATAAACAAACTTCAGCCCAGAGAGTCAGTTACCACATAAGTCATGGACGCAGATACATGTTTCACATATGATTTATTTTTTTCTTTGAAAGTCCATGAGCAACTCATTTAATAGTCAACCATTTTCAGATTTCGGACTATGCTAATTGGACATGGAGCTGTTGGAGTGGGTCCAGAGGAGGGCCACAAAGATGATCCGAGTGCTGGAGAACCTCTCCTGTGAGGAAAGGCTGAGAGAGTTGGGGCTGTTCAGCCTGGACAAGAGAAGGCTCCAGGGAGACATGATTGCAGCCTTCCAGTACCTGAAGAGGGCCTATAGGAAAGAGGGGAAACATTGTTTCAGCAGGGCTTGTTGTGACAGGACAAGGAGCAATGGCTTTAAACTAAGGGAAGGTAGATTTAGACTAGATATAAGGAAGACATTTTTTACTAGAAGGGTGGTGAAACACTGGAACAGATTGCCCAGAGTGGTAGTGGAGGCCCCATCCCATTCAAGGCCACGTTGGACGGTACTCTGAGCAACCTGATCTATTTGAAGATGTCTCTGCTCACTGCAAGGGCATTGGACTAGATGACCTCTAAAGGTCATTTCCAACCCAAAGCATTCTATGATTCATTCTAATTCCTAAATTATGATACTTTTTGCATTTCCTTTTAGACTATTTGTTCCACTTGACTAGCAAAGAAGCTTTAAATGTTGAAATAACTTTTCATAAGACACATTTCATACCAAAATTGAAATATTTCTGACAAGAAACATGTTCCTACATATTCATTCAGGTGCTTTTGCTGTCTTTTGCCGTCTTTTGTCTAATTAACAGTTTCACCTGGTAGACATTTTCAAAGCTGACTGGGCAGGAGGCGTAGGAGCAGACAAATCCCACTGTTTGCTAATTAATTTCTCTCTACTTAAGATCATTAACAGAAAAATCAATGGTCATCTGGCACATATGTTCTTTATGACCTGCCAGTGGTTTAGCATAATTTGTTGAAAGATTAGCCAAACACTATTCACAGAGAGGTAAAGGTATCAAAAAGTCATTACAAGCAGAACAGCAAAAGGTATTACAAATACTCCTCTAAGTGTGGAATTTTATTTATGAAGAATTTTCACTTCATAGCAAATACACATCGTAGACCTCTGCAGAAAGGTCCCTAATTTTAACCTGCCTTTCAAGGAGTTTCTGCATCAGACTGAACATCTGACTAGCCTGAGAGAGTGGAGATGAGACACAACATCTCTAGGTTCATCACCACAATTTACACTATGATTCCACTTGTTGTAATGGGTGAAGCTTGAATAAACTAGAGTAATATCAGTCTCTCATATCTGAATTGTCTCTCTAAATCCACAGTATGACTTGATGTGGCTCAAAGCATGAGCCAATGGGTATGTTTGGGCAGTGATTTTCAGGTTTCATATGTTTGTCTACATCATCACCCACACATGTGGTGCTGTTTACGGCAAGAGATTTTGATGAATGAGTTTAAGCAATTTTCATGAGCTTTGGAAAACCAGAAAGGGCTCCTGAAACCAGGCATAAAGTCTTGCAATTATTTATGTATGGTCTTCTAATACTATATATACTCAAATTACTTAGAAACCTAAAAATATCTTTATATCCCTTTTCTTTTTTCTGAATCATTCCGATTATAAGGAAAGAAATGTCTCCATCCCATTGACCTATTATAACAGACACAGTGTAAGTTATGTTAAAGACTTCTGTAAGGCATTGCTGTTCTTTTTGATTCCTCACAGGCACCAGGAAGAAAGGGAGCAAATGATGAATCTGGTATTCACAAAGCTATAAACGTGCTATTTTGTATAAAAACAGTTTCAGTCATGACTCAATGCAACTAGAAGGTAGATTGCAACAGCACTGCCAAAACAGGTCACCACCAGATATAGCAGCCAAATTCTAGGGGTCTTTACGAATGGGGAAGGATGGCCAAGCTGGTCAGAGGACAGGCTATTTCAGCACACGTCTTCTGTAGCCTCAAGGCTGTGCTGATATCAACCCCTCAGTGGTTATCTGCGCCAATCTCTCCTAGCTGGATCTCTCCTGGCAAATCCACAGGAGACACCACTGCTCCCCACATCCTGAGTTGATTTAGATAACCTGAACAGGTTTAAGTAGAGCCACCTCCACAGGTTGCAGGGATGTACGTGTTGCAGTCCCCAGCCCTGGGCTTGCAGTGATGTTTCAGAGCTTCTGAGAATTCACTGATGCATGCAAACACTTTGGTAGTTGCACAGTTTAGCCTTGCCTGCTCTTCTTGTAGCTTTTGGTGCCTGGCATTCTGTGCATGTGCAGGATGTTGCAGAGTAGGAACCTGATAGTGTTTATGAGACAGAAGAAGATCATCATCTTATGGCTATGTATTTATCATTATTTTGAATATGATATTCATATGTAGTAACATATTGAAAACAAATCATCACCCATCACCACTTTCTGCAACAGGACACATGTGTAGTTCTCAGTATGTGGGTTTTAGGTGCTTTATGGACCTGCAGCTGCCTGGGCAGTGTGCGAAGACAGCAGCTGACTCACACCTGCCAGACTCATTCAAATCTTGGCTTAAATATTCTGTTGTTGCAGATTAATCCCTGATTTCCTTCTGGCTGGCCAGAAAGGAAAAAAAAACAACAATATTTGGAAGCTGGGAGTCACCTTCTATGTCCTGGAAGTAGCATGCAGGAGTGTTGTGGTCATGTATGGCCATGTAACATTCTTGTATTGAAAACCAGAAAAAAGGCAGCTACTTCCACAACAATTTTTTTTTTTCTTAAATTGGGAACTGTACTAAGTCCTCCTTCTGCAAACAGCAAGAGAAAGCACAGTCCCAGAACTGCTGAAAACTCATGGTAAGAACGGTCACAAGAGGCAGCGAACACCCCTACTCCCATCCACATTCTCTCTGAGAGTGATGTGAACCTGCATGCTGGGGGAGTGCTGCAGGCAGTATTCTCTGCCTTACTGGTCTGCCATCTTACGTCAGTATTTCAACATTCACTGAGGCCAACAGGAAAGCCATTGACTCTACAACCTTGTAAATTGCATCACTCAACTGGAATGAGAGAGACAGGCGTTGAATCCTTGCTTTTCAGATACTAACTGGAGCAGTCCTTGCAGAAGACCCCAAATCTTGGCTGCAGCATTCATCTGATAACACGTAGTTAAGTTTGCTCCTGTCATCCCAGTCTACCTGCTGTGGTACTTACATCCAGTTAACTTAGTAAATGAAAAAGGGAGATACATACCCAAAAGCATTATGCTTCTAGCACTTAGCGTACTAGTATATCTTCTATTTTGCAATTGTAGATCTTGATGTTCAAGATACCACAAGTTTTTGGAGCACTTTACACTTACAGCATTGTTACTAAATAGAGCAAAAAGGAAGAAAAAGTAGGCAGTCATAACCCCAGTACTGTCCACTATATCTTATGATTGCATAGTCTCATGTCTCACCTACAGCCCCAATATACATTCCTCAGAGTGGGAGGGCAGCCTGTGAAAGGTACCTTGGGGGTATGATTAGAGTTAAGTATATACACGTAACATACACATGCTTTGGGTTCCTAAGAAAACTCAGTAAGATCCCAGTCTTATCACACATGTCATCATTTGAAATTGACAGGCACACCACTCCTTTTATAATTAGAAGCTTTGAATGTTAATTTCCCGAATTCCCACATCATCAGGAGGATGAAATTTAATCTCCATATGTGTCACAGTGGACTGAGCTGGTGATTTGATATGCTAGGAGAATCCTGGACCTGGTGTATTTTTAGGGAGAAGAAATGGCAACATTTCAGTGTAACACTGTACTGTGCTTGCCCTTCAGGGGAGGGTTTATATAAAGAGTGTTTCAGTAGCGTAGGGTCATTTTTGAAGCTGACGGGACATTGCTTTCTTTAAGGTCACAGCATCTAGCAAGACCCCATAGATAGCAGTGGGTCAGTCTCTAACACTCAGGAGCAAAAGATCGCTAGAACAAGTCAAGTAGATGGTGGCTGGTGGATACTGCAAAACCAGAGATGGGAAGACAACGAGTCAGTGGAATACCAAACTGGGTAAAAACCTATTCCCTGAGAAAAACTATCAAACTCGCAGTTGTCTATGTGAAACTGAGGACTGCAGACTTAAGCAGAAGAAACAATGAGGGAATGACTACAAAGTAAGACATTTTTTGGGTCCATAATAGGGAAGCACTGTCACATTGAAAAGTAAAAATCCTGAAAAATGTGAGCTTATTAACAACTTTTAACAAGTTCTAATAAGGTGAACTTTTTGCAGTTTATCAGGGGGAAAAAAAAAAAAGTATTCATTTTCATGAAATTGCCAGGGGAAAGCTAGTATGGGTATTTAACCTGTGCTTTGTCAACTCTCCCTACAGAAATTCTTTTTTCTTTGGGGAGTGAGCACTCTGCAGTGGTAAATGACCATGCTATCTTTTTCCACAGTCCCATATGTGAAATAGATACATTTTTGACCGTGATTAATGAGATAAGTTCAAATAAAGGTTATGTGTTTAACTAAACCTCAGCAGCAGAGTTATGAGACACACATTTAATAGTTTTTTTCATCAGAAGCTACATGCTGTTCTAATTTGCTGATTGCCAAATTATGTCATCCAGCTAAAGAGTTTTTTTGTTGATATTCAGGACTTCAGAGATGTCTTATTTAAATGGCAAGATAGAGAGAAACTATTAATATGAAGGAAAAACAATGATCTAAACTACAAAATATGGTTATCAGACATTGCCAATAAATCCCCCTGTTAAATGAATATATGATCTGAGACTACCCATATCATTCTTATACGCAAGACCACAGTTAAATTAATAAATCTCCTACTGGTATAGATTTACTGCATAAACAGGCAGTAGGCTAGAGAGGTTATACAATCTTCACCTTCTTGCTTTATTTGGGAGGAAAGTGCATGGGAAGAAACTGTTTTTACTTTTCAGTCTCCTTTTTTCCTCTCTCACACCAACAGATAGAACCCAGTCACTTCAATCTTTTGAAAGGGTTGTCAACTCATGTCATTTGTTCAGACATCTTGCTACCAGCTGTAGAATGGATACAATTCAAATACAAGGGAAGTTATAAAACTTTCCCTATAGAGACTAGAGTGCAGCACAAAGGAATCAACTGAGGGGTTTATTATAATAATTTTGACTTATGCCTGCACTGCAGTCTGCAAGGCCGTGCAGAGCTACTAGAGTAAGATTTATATGAAGCTATTGAGCCATGGCACTATCAAGCCTGGTGGAGGTAAGGTGGTAGTAGCTCTCCCATCTGGGTCCTTTCTCAATCCATGTCTTGTCTCTGACTACTGGGATACTTCTGGAGGGACTTCAGTAGGGTTTTCAAGGTTTGTCTTTGTACCAGAACACAGGAAAAATGTATTTGGGGTGCTGACTGCCCCATGCAATCCAGAATCAGAGCTTGGGAATGCGGAAGAAGGATTGCTAAAGAGCATCCTGGTGTCACTCTGACAAAATGTAATGAGAGCTGAAGTGACTAGCGACAGCAGGAAGACCTGATTGCAGCCTTTCAATATGTAAACGGGGCTTATAAGAAAGACACAGAGAAATGTCTGTAGTGATATGATAAGGAGGAAACAGTTTTCAACTGAAAGAATGTAGATTTAGATAGGAAGATAAGGAAGAAATTTTTTATGGTGTGGGTGGTGAGACACTGGAACAAGTTGCCCAGAGAAGCTGGAAGTATTCAAGGTCCAGTTGGATGGGACTCTGAGCAACCTGGTCTAGTGAAAGATGTCCCTGCCCGTGGCAGGGGGATTGACCTAGATGATTAAGGGAGGGGCATTTGGCACTTAACAATTCTAGCTATTCAGCATGAAGCCTGAGCCATAAAAATCAGAAAGTTAAGGTCTTTGAAATACTGTGTTGTGCACTATCTTATATCCTTCACGCAATGTGCTAAGCAACTCAATGTGCTGATTTTTTTTTTAACTACTGCCTTTACTATGTGTGAAGTTAAGTTGCATTACAAATCATTCTTTCTTTGCAAGTCAATATACTTAAACTCAAATCTCAACTGGAATTGGGAAATTTGAACTGTTTGCAAGATGATTGTTACAGAAACTTCATGGAATAATAACCTGAAGACAAAAATGTAGTAGAATTCAAAATTACGTTATCCGAGTAGCTTATCATTCCCGAGAATATTTTCAAAAAGACATGCTTACTCCTCTAACATACCAGGCAGCTTCATACAAACTATTCTGTAAACCTACAGATGGCATACTGAGTTGACCAGTGCTAGAAATATCCAGCTCAGCATCTTTGCAAAAGCAGGAAAATTAACAACTTAGGCAAAGGCAAAGAGTGAGATATATGATTGTTAACTCATATCTTTAATTCAAAAACTTCAGCAGATAGAAGAATTAAGAACACAATTCCATATATATATTAAATCTTAAATATTGATTTCATTGTTCATTCAACATTGTTAATTCTTAAATGCTTTGTCTAGCTTCCCCTGTCAGTTCCTGGTCTCTACTCATTAAATATGAAATCAGAAGAAAAACAGAAAAAACAGATGATACACAAGAGCTTAACTTGACAACTGGACTACTCCTATGCATAAAATTATTATAACTTCTATAAAACACTAGAATTATTACAGAAACACAGGACTATGGATTAACTCAGGGCATGTGTGAAAATAATCATGCACTGATCTGTAATTTTCAAAATAAAAGAAAGCTAAATTAGATTATTTTCTATATAAAATGCTTTATACATTAAAAAAAAGAGATGGACTTGAAAAATGTCACATTATGTAATGTAGTAATGAAATTAATTGGGTTTCAAACAACTTCCCCATAAATTTAAAGAATCGTTCACACTGCTATCTATTTCAAGTGCACTTACTAAGGAAACATCATAAAGAACTAATCCTGTATGATTACTGCAGTAAACATGGCTGAAGCTCACTGTGGGTGCAGATTTTTAATTTTATACAACAAAATGTTGAAAAACTAAGTTCTTCATGTGATGAATGAAAGAAGAAAATGGAAAAAATCCAAGATTAATCTTACTTTTCCAACTCCAACATCGTAAATAAAAATACAAGTATTGCTAAGGGATTCTGTGCTTGGTGTTACAGAACGGAAAGAACTTGCTATGATCCATGTGTTAATTTACCCTTTTAAACTTCTCTACATTTTTAATAAAAAATTACAAATTTCTCTTGTTATACACAGGCAAATTTTAAGAGATAAATGTTCAAGCAATTTCACTTGAACTTGATTGAGACATTTTGAAGGAAAGGAGAGAGGTTTAAACTGCTAGGTTGGATTAATGTAAATTGATTTGTCCAAGGTTATTTGTTTAGACAATAGAGGTAATAGAAGGAAGACCCTGGGTCTCACAGAAGTGATGCTCTGAGACGTCCCATCCCGTCATCATGCTCAAAGCAGGTTCACAATAGGGCATACTCCATTTAGGCAGGGAAAATTAAATTAGGATCATTCTGTGGACTCAGGGATCCCAGTGGGGATCAGGATAGGCAATATTCAGATTTCATTGTTTCACAACAATATATGCCAATGAAAGATATTTTTGCCCTGCCTTGTTCTCCCCCTTGTGTTTTTCTAAAGTCTGTTAATAGGGTTTTGATATCAGAAAAAATGAGATGCTAATTGTTTATGGTATATTATATTTTATACTTAAAATAAGAAAAACTAACCATAATTACCTCCTATCAACCGTAAAAACACCTATCCAAAATTATGATTTTGGCACTGCATAATGACTAGAACTACAAATAAGAAAGGAAGAAATGTTAAAAAAAAACCCCAACATTTAAATACTTCTGGGGTGAGATATAATCTTTCCTGCAGTGTAGGAGTATGTATGCCAGCTAAGTATGTATGTCAGCACTGGTCTGAAAGTTATAGCAAAAACTTAGGAAAACTGAGAAACACTGTAAGAAGACTTTGTCATTTTAAACATGCAAACACCAGAGTTGCGAACCCTAAAATTTCAAAATCATGAGCAAGACATCTAAAGTCATAAAGCTGACTAAAGCACTGACTAAATGTGAGACTGTGTTAGATCTGTCCTTTTGATTTTTAATGCCTTCTTACCCTTCACACTGTGGATGTGTCACAGTTATAGAGGTGCCACTTGTGCAAAACAGCAAGAGCAGTTGTAACCCGAAGATCAACTTCATCCAACTTTTCCTCAGTATAAAAATGCTGATTAATCAGTCATTACATCTCAGCCACACAAACGCCAGTTTCTTACCCATAATTCTTTCCTACCACTGAATTATTAGTGGGGGAAAGTCTACCCTTTTCTTGCAGCAGTTTTCGTCAACTCCTTTTCCACAGCAGCAGCAAAGGTATGTATTCAGGACGTCCATCCTTGAGGTAGAACTAAAATTCATGTGAATCCTATTAGCTGGATAGTAGGCTTCTGTGGAGACTAAAGACACCATACTGAACACAACAGATGAAAATTAAACACACAAAGGCAGAGAAGAAAGAGCTTGAAGGACAACATCCAAAAGGCATAAAAGTAATAAAACCTATTTTAAACACATCAGGAGCAGGAAAGTTGCCAAAGCACCTGTAGGGCCAGTAAGTAACCAAGGCATAGAAGGAATGTTCAGAGAAGATAAAGTTATAGTAGGAAAATTCAGCAAATGTTTTCCATCTGTTTTCCCTGTGGAGAAGCATAGGAAGGATACTTCAAAAGCCCCCTTCTCTATACAGGACTTATCAGAGGGTCTTGCTTGTGCTGAACTGCTGGAAGTGGAACAAAAAAGACCAAATGAAAAATTTCTAATAAGGATGATCTGATACATGCTGCAGAGATTAAGGAACTCAGGTCTGAAGTCTTGCTTCACAGAGCTATTGGAGTCCTTTACAAGAATAAGGATGATCACATAAGGATAAGGAAATCTGGAGAGTATAATCTATCCAGATATCCAAATGGTCTAAAAGATGCCAAAGAAATGAAACTGCTACGGGGCAATGTGAAGATCCTAATCTGCATAAGTAATACATTAAATAATAGAATAAAGTAGTAGTAGGAAGTAGATAGCATAAGAGAAATAACTCTGGACTTTTTTCATATGCATAGTTAGCAAATAGTTAGCAAAACTCGGTTATAAATAAGATGATTTTTAAGATTAATCTCTAATATGCTCTGTCTGCCTCGCCACTAGCGCATCACATATTGTTTTTCAAAAAGTCATTGGTCTTTACCTTAGACTTGCTTAGCTCTGTTGATTTACCCCTGAGAAGGACTTCCAAAACACACAAACATACATTCTGCTCTGTAATTTAAATGCTGTCAAGCTTTAGTAAGCCACCTTAGCTTCTCTGGTAGGAGTCTGCACTTGTAATAAATTTAGGAGCCTTTACTATATAGGTTTCACTCCTGGATGTTGGGTCAATATCTAAAAAAGAACAGAGATGTAGCAGACAGATAACATTTTGTTTCTGCCGGTCTGTTGGACTAGCTGCCTGCATAGCAGACTTCAGCAGATAAAGAAAACAATTCTTGTCTATTGCATTTTAATTATCTGGGAACTGAGAACTGGTCAATATCTTCACTCTGCAACTTTCCATCCCTCCATCTATACTTGCTCAATTCAGAAGTTGCTGCTTACCTGTTTTCTTGTCCTCCGCTGTCATTTTGGAATTTCATTCTAAATTTTTTATAAATATCTCTTGCTGTAGCACTGCCAGCATTTGCAATGATGGATAATTATATGGAAAGACCTTAATTTTGGTATTCAGTACACAGTTAACTGAAGATCTTTATTTTTTCTTTGAAATATGTGCTGTTTGAATCTTGGGTCAGTCAGACTATCAGGGCTGGAAGCAAAGATGATCACAAAATCCTAGGCTTGTTCTTTATACGTTGAAGACACATGCAAAAACATAGAGAGAGATACAATTGCTTCCAAATGTTTGCAAGGAAAATTGTATGTATGTATAGATGCACGTACATGTATCTGACATGTACCAATGGTGGTATGTGCATATTAGCAATTCTATGTCCTATATAGGCATTTGGAATACGTTTTTATTTGTCCCAGCAAAAACCAGTGGCTTTGAGAGTTCCGCAGATGTGAATTTTGTGTGCATAGCAGTGCATCATCCTGATTGCATGGGCAAATGTTTGCATCTGCTGAAAGGGGAAGGAACTTGTGTGACACTACAATATGGAGCTCCAAGAGGGTGGATCACTGAAAATAAGCAGTTCCACAGACAATCAATGTAAGTCATTAGAAATATGGTCATTTCAGTAGGAAGTCAGTAGGAAGAGTGCATGAGATGACTGAAACTATTTAATTCACAGTGAAAATGAATAAAATGGGACAAAATAATAAACAGATTAAAAGAGACATACAGGACACCTCTGTGCAGCCTTTTTAATAATACAATAGCAAGGAGATAGTAAATTATCTGATGAAGATAACTTTGAGTGTGACAAATACAAAGTGAGAAATGGTATTATGTTTCCATGCAACACCATTAACTCATGAAATGCACCCATGTGTCAGAAGCTTCACAGGAAAGCACAAAAAATTTACATGAATAAGAGAATAATAATAAAATTATTTAAGCCTCCATTCTCACACACACAAAAATCCCAATTGCTAAGTCATTATGGTTTTTGTGGGCATTTCTCTTTAGAACATTTAAAATTGTTCATGCCTTGACAAGCCAATCCTGTGGTTTTGCATATTATTCTGAGGAAATTCTGGAGCTCAGCAGGCTAGATGGGGTAACAAATGAAGTAGGTAGACCTGGTTTTGGATCAGTTGTGGCAGTTCCTGTGTTGCCTTGTTTCAGAACTCAGGAAGATGGTCTTGAGAGTTATCTGCAGCGTTTTTCAGTTTGTCCAATGATGTCTAGGTGGGACAGCACTTGTTCCTCTATTTTTCCTCTAAGAACACAATTATGTTTTTAAACCCCCAAATGTTTTGTTCCCACACATTTATGGTTGAAGACTATCCCTTGTTAATTCATAAGACCTGCTTCCAACCTATCCCTGTCAGAGATCTAGGAGATAAAACTGCCAAAGGAAAGAATGAAAACAACAGATGGGACACTATTGCAATCTGGTTAAAAGGAGGAAACAAACTGCCTACTACATGTACGGGATCACTTTGCTCAACGAGTACAGCATAAGATGGGGATATATTTATTGGTTTACCTCGCTGTGGAAGCCAGTGATGCTTTTTTTCCCCTTCCCTTTAAGGGTTTTGATAAAGAATAAGGAAAAGAAGGTGTGGTGTTCACCTGTTTCTGTGTTTTGAAGTTGTTTCACAGCTACATTGACTGTAGCATAGCAAATAGGAAAAGCTCACAGTTCATAATACTACTAATACTTTTTCACTTTATGTCACACAAACTGAACATGTATGTCTTATGTGGGAAAAAAAAAGGAGTCAGAAAGAGTAGACATGACACAAACCAACAACTTAATTCAAGAACTAGTAAATATTTTTTATGTTACGTCTAGAAAATGAACCTGTATGACTGCTTGGCTTGTTTGTACATCTGGCAAACAATTGTCCCTCCCTCTACAATAATTTTTGAACCAATTGACCAATTTCAGTCAAATTCAGCTCAGAGGTCAAGGTCTCAAAGGTTAAATTTCTCCAGATTTTATGAAAAGAGACAGACAGATAAAGCAAAGATGAACATCTAAGGTAGTGTTACCACTAAAGGGACAATTGCCCTCTGAGTTGAAATGTTTTTTTGACACCACAGAATCTATTTCAGAGAGAAATTGAGTGTAAAACATTATCATTCACAAAAAAAAAAGTTTATCTTGAAAGTCAATTTATATATGATCTTGAATATTGTCAACGATATGAGATCCATGATGGTTTTCACCTAATTCAGATTTTCATTCTGGATCATTTCTACAGTGAATATTATAATTTTGTTACATTTTTGCAATGAGAGATTTTTTCATCTCCTAGATGAACCAGTATTATTCATTTTATTAATTACAAATACCAGGATGTGAAATAGAGAATTAAGACATGATGTATGTAGCAGGAGCTCTGGGTTCATTTCCTTTGATGAATAAATAATTGGTGATTTGATTAATAAATAATAATATTTTGTTACCATCTTTCACAAGCACTTAAAAAACCCGCCACCACTCCCTGACATTGTTTAGTTGGATATTACCTAACAGCACTCTTTTGGGTTCGGGAAATATTTTTGCCTGAATTTTTTAGCTGGAGAAAGTGGGGCACGTGGAGATTTAGAAATATCCTTTGCCTGCCAAAGGCCTATGGCGAGTCATAGCTTCTGTGCTGCAAGTTCCTGTGCTTTTTCAGACCCTGTGAACAAAAAAGGGAGTGAAGGGAAGGATGCCCAAAATGCGAGCATTTGTTTTTTTTCCAGAAATGGATTTGTCCAGCCAGAGAAGAAATTGTGTAAATACTCCATTTTGTGATTGCTATTGAATCATGGCAGCAACTCTACAGACACAAATTTTACTTACAAAGAAACACAGAGCTGTAGGTGTTCGAAGGGATCTCTGTGGATCATTTAGTTCAATAGAATATTTATTTTATTCTTTTTTGGTCTGGGTTCCCTTCCCACAGTAACTGAGGCATACAGGGGAGCGTGTAGAGGAACAGTGCAGCCCAGAGTATTTCCTCTGAGGACCCACATGCAACAGTGAGTAAGAAAGAACAGTAAAGTTCCATCAGTGTACAACAGTCTTGTCTTTCGTTTGTTTTATTTATTTTGTTCCTTAGCCACTGGATCACCTTGTCTTTCTTTTTTTTCTTTTAGCTCCTCATTTTCCTAGCATTTTCTTGAGGCACTTCTGAAGAAGGATAAATGTATTTTCCAGCCCTTGCCATTTAGAGGGTCAGCAGAATTTCAGATCATAGAAGACACTGAAGAACTACAAAAAATGTCTAAATTAAGGATGCAATGTAAACATGTAATTTTTTTTTCTCACTTGACAGAATCTCAGCAGACTCAAGAGCAAACTGCTCAGCAGGCCTAATGCTGCCTTACTGCGTGAAGTAAAACCATGAAACTGGTGACAGCTTTCACAGCTCTCAGTCACTAGCCAATTGCACCAGTTTAGCTGTAAGGATACAAAGAGTATTTCCACCAGGTCATTCCAATAAAAGATTTCCTAACTACTTGGAGTTACATCTCCAAGGACAGAGTCTGGAGATCTCTGCTCACCTGTCCACGCCTGGATAGAAGAACGTCTCACATCCCTCTAATGGGGTAAATGACAAACAGTTTTCAGAATTTCTGCTTTAAGTGGAACATCAAATCTCAGATACATTGTGGGACACGTCTAAAGCAAACATTATTTGCCGTTTTGCTGTCACAAACCCGTATCTGCTGTAAGAGGAGATGTTCTGCAACTCAGAGTACAGCTAATTGAAACAGAGAAAAATACATGACATGCTCAAGTTCTGAAAGATTTACTCAGGTCTGATAACGAGCAGCACAAAAAGCTTAGCTTTCAAATAACTGAGGAGAAGCCAGACAGTTAAAAAAACCCCAGTACCTATATTAAAGTTGTTATTCATTTTCCAAATTTACTGGCTTAGGATAAGTAAAACAAAAAAAAAACCTCCACAAGCATTTTCATTAGACACAGGTTCTCCTTGGGTTGATACTTGTAAAATTGATTCACTAGTGAAAATATTTTGATAACCCATCTTTTTGCCAGAAATGTTACTTTGGCAATTTTAGGAAAGGACCTCGAATTAAAGACAAATATAGTAGCTCTTATTTGTGCAAGGAATCATTCTGACAGTGTCTTCTATTAAACAGTACCATAAACAAAACAATGTTTTCATATCCTATTGCTGCTAAACATTTATAGTACATCTCACATTATGAACATCTGAGATACCTTGCTCAAAAAGATAATTACAGCATGCTACAAAAGGCTTTATTAAAGTGCATTAAAAAGCTTTTCTGAACATATTGTTTGCATTCGTCAACCTTGCTGTGACCCCCAGCACCTTTACATAAATGTCCTAAAATCCAGTTGTTGAATAAAACAGAAATTTTACTGAGGGCTTAAACATGATGAACACAACTTATATAGCATAAACAACTTACATTTACACTTAAATTTACTGTAAAAATCGGCACAGAAAGCAGTACTGGATCTTGCTATTAGAGAAAGGAAAATAATAAAGATCTGTAAAAGTACTAGTTTATTTCTAATATTATAAGTGCACTTCAAGCCACAGCAATATCTGACATAATTTTAAGCAAACTATTTCAGCTATTGACTGACATCGATCTCACTGCAACATCATGGAGTTTCATGAAGGCTAATTTACTTTACTTTACTTTTAGTATGTATAGTGTAGATACACTTTTACTTTTCTGAAATTTTGGGTACAAGATTTAAAAGAACATTGTATGCATGTGTATTTACATATGCTACCATATATAAATGTCAGAAAACATGCACAGACTTAGAATTTTGCATGAGAAAGCTTGCATCAAAACTGCGTTTCCACAAAGAGAAATGTGTTACTGAAGGATTTTTTTGTTTTGTGGTGGAGTTTTACAAGCTGCAACAATGAAAGCTCAGTATATGAGGAAATGCAAGAAAACCACTAAAACAGAAACGTGTTTATGTAGTTGCTGCTACTATATGCGTTCTGTTCAATGGAAAGTTCACTTTAGAATGGTGATGTCATGCAATAATATTCTTTAAAGAGTAAATATATTCACCAAGAATATGTCATAACTTGATCTATTTAGGGATATCTGAATGCTAGGTTGTTTGTATAGCACACTTTAAACTTGGATTTTAGAATCACTATGGGCAATAACTAGCTGGAGCAATGTTGCTTTGTGTGTATTTCACAGTGCTGAATTTAGTAATTAATTGATCTAAGAAAGACTGCTGCCTGTTTTTATTAATATTTTCATAGTAGATATTTCAAAAGTGTTGCCTGTACAGGACTGACTCAATGGCAATATTAACTTCTTATTACTATGGAATTTAACTGATATTGTGGTGGAGCTATAGATGGTGACTGTAGAGGAGGTATTGCTACATTTTTTTAAAGAATGTGACTGATATACAAGAAAAAATTTTCTGCGAATAGACCAGAAGGGCTTGGAGGGGCAGGAAGAAAACATATTTATACCATGCTGCTGTGTCGTTTGAATACTTTGCCAATCAGAGAAAAAAATAGGAGAAAACACTGCATCATTCCCAGCGATCCCAACTGTTTACTGGGAGGACGGAAGAATACTGCGTTTGGGAAATTTTGTGATGGACTGAGAAAAACTGGACCTACCAAAATCAAGAAACAACTTACCAAAAAAACTGGTTCTCTCAAACAAATAAAATGATGCCTAGTTATTATGATGGAAACCTTTCCAATCTGAGACATTGGTGGTATTTCATAATACTGTTTACATAGAACAAACACTTTTAATAACTGCTCAACATGCTAATGCAGAGAAAACACCAGCAGCTGCAGCATCCTTCCTCCTGTTCAGTCCCTTTCTTTTGCTTTCAGATGTGCCTACCAAGATTTTAAAAAGCTGAGACATTGCCAGCCATGGTCTTAGCAGCCAGAGACCACAGCACAGAACTGAGACACTAGCAGCTAAAAATAGGGAAAGAAATCATTATTATATGATTATAGAGCAAAAGCTCACATTACTGCCAGACAAATTATGCCCCTGTATTTGTCCTTCTGCTTTCCTCCAGAGTTCATTAGAGCAGCCACAATACAAGGAAAAAGTAGGTCTAATTAACATAAGCTGTCCTTGTTCTTTATACTTTGTTTATCCTCCCCTCTTTCACCCCTGTTATGTGCTATGTCATTTTTCTGTTTAGATTAGACACTCTGATGGCAGCAGTTTTTCCTTTAGGTTTGCACAATGTCTGGTAAAGGTTGAGGGAGAGGAGAGGTAAATTTTGATGGGATTCTTTAAAACAAAAATGTTAACAAAGTTGATCTCTGCTCACAAGAGGGAGATATCTTCCAAATGAGTGATCCCATTCTTCCAGAAATTGTTGATAACCATACTAGTTTCCAAATACAAAACAAAGCCCATTTCTATTTTTCTGTTAACTCTCTACTTACTACTGCTTGAATTAATAGGGAAATAATACTATAACATTTGTTACTCTATAGCTGTGCTATTGAGAAAGAAAACTGAAGAAAAGGTGTGGATGTTGCCTTAAAAAAAGAAAAAAAAGGAACATTAGGCTTTTTTTGGTTTATTTTACTACCGCTAGTTAGAGGACTGTGGGCTCCAAAATTGTTAGTCTCTGTGTCAGCTGCAGCATCCTCTCAGACTACAGAACAATTTTCTGTGGAACACTTTAGTAAACTTTAATACCCTTTTCTGGGGACTTGTAAAGATTAGTTATTTCCCTAAATCATTGATATCCTCCTTCATTGTCCCTGACTCTGACCAGAATACATTTCCTTTTGAAACAGTAATCTTCCATTTTGCTGGAGAAAATATTTTACTTCAAAACTGAGTTATGGGATGGAGCCATGCAAACTTCAGCCCGAAACAATGCTTTGTATCCCAGCAGAGGGACCAGCAGCGTCTATGCTAACTTAGATCCTCTCAAGGTCATTTATCGTCAGAGATATTATTATGTAATTATAACACATTTGTATCAGTCTTCAGCAGTTACCAACTAAGGCTGAAGAAATACTCACTATTTCATATTCACGCATAGCCTATTGATTTTTTATTGCTTATTTAGTTTTATTTATCAACTAGCATTAGAAAAGATTATTTAACTGGCAGTATTCTATTAAAGAATTTGATAAGTTGGAAGGGACACAGCTCAAAGTTTGATTTTTACATGTTTGCTTCAGCTTGCAAGCCTCATAGTTTGAAACACTCCCTTTTTCTTCCTGACAGACAAACTTGATATGACATTTATTGTAACATGATTAACTCTGGTGCCATTTTCACAATGTCACTTTTAGAGCATATCATTACTTTAAACAAAATAAACTGCAAGCAGGAGGATGGATATCATCAAATTAAAGAAATTAAATTATTAAACAAATTAAAAGCGTAGAAAGCGTAGTTAGAAATATTCTGGGAAAATTTCCACAACAAAGGGAGAAACCTTGTATTAGAGGTTCTGAGCTATGTCGAAGCATAAAGACAGAAGTTATGGAGGCAAAAAAAATGCTACACTTTGCTGTATTATTTTACAGTTTGGAATTCTCTAGTTAATAATAATGGATTTTCTTTCTCCCTCCTCCCTCCCTGCACTCCCTCCTCCCTTTCATCCCCTTCAGCTATATTCAGGCTGCCTGATCAAAACAAATTACAGGACAGCCTTATAAATTAGTTACAGTAGACTAATGTCTAATGGTGACATGTCTCTTTTGCCATGGTGATGCTCATCCTCCAGAGGTAATGTCACCTAGGTTGTCAGACAAGCAATAGCATTTTCATAAATAATCCATGTGATGCTAATACAGGATGATTTGTGATGCCTTATAAAAAGTTTGGTTGGGTTTGATTAAGTTTCCCTCAAGATACTGTATAGTTAACACTGTGACCTGATCTGACTTGGCTGACTGATTTCTGAAAAGGCTACTCTAAAATACTGGTGTGCAACATGAAGGCACTATGTTACCCAGACACGCCTACGTGGTAATACACAGAAGACTGTAATATTCTGCATGTATCTCTGGTTAGATCAAAAATTCACAAATGATTTAGAATACCTGTAGAGCTAAAAAACCTGACGTTTTTCAAGCATGGATTTATTGGGAGAGGAAAGAAAACAAAGGGAGTTGAATCACTTGCCCCAATCACCATGGCCTAATACAGTTTCTGTGCTTCAGTTCACACGACACTGACCTGTCATTCAACTGCACAGCCCTCTCTCACCCCTTCTGCCCAGCCCAGTCGTGGCCAATCTGGACTTGATTTTCCCTTTCAAAAATACAAACATCTATGCTGGTTCTAAACAGCAGCTAAAACTACAGAGGGAAAATGCTTTGTGATTAATCTAATGAGGTTATATACATTATTTGTAGAATATCACCTCCCTTTCAACTAACAAGGGCAAAAGTGCAAACACACAATTGTAATATAAATGAGTCCCTAACTCTGATTTACAAATATGCGCCAGATGGTCATTGTAATACTTTAAAAGTCTCAGGATTTTCCCCTACCAGAAATGTTGAGCTAGAGACCACCATCAGCCTTCACATGTCTCGATGCAACTGGTTTTAGTTCTACTGGTTGATTGGCTACTTCTGATTAAGGACACCCTGAGCTTTCCATATGTGCTGTGGTTACTTCTCCCCATTGTTTAATAGGACATGTTTTGCCGATGTCTTCACATACATCCCAGGAAATGACACTGGCTTCGCTGCTGTCCCGCAGAGCTGGCCAGTCCTGTGAAAACAATGTCGTTCTTATTTTGAAAAAAGTATTAACTATAAATGTGGTGCTTAGTATTTCTGCAGCGCTTTTCAGCGTATGACTGCGGTATGATATGGCTTAATATTTAACGTTGTGTGATGGAAAGAAAGTGACTAGACCTTTAAAAGCCATTAATATTTTCTTGAGGGAGAGAGTGTATGTGTGCATGGGTGTGGGAAGATTCAGACAGTAATTGAGAGGAAAGAAAGAAAACATGCAGGAAGAGAAAGGACAGAAGACGGAGTGCTTAGCTTAGGAGGAAGAATTTATTATGGACTGTCTTTGCCAAAAGATGAGAACCAGGAATGCCTTCTCAGATTTCCTGTATTCTCTGTGGTGTTTACAATGAGGCTGATGATGCAAGCACTCTAATACTCATATATAGAAATCAAAGAGCTTGTTAAAAAAAAACCTGCAAGAGCTCCAGCAAATATGGCATCCGCCTCACACTCTGATCAAAGGCAACAATACAATGCCAAAATAAGACAACAACTCAATACTGAGATAAAGCTATAGAATAACATCCAAAGGTCAGCACAACTCTCTATTTAAGAAGAACAGAAAGGGAGTTTTAATATTGCTGCAATTTGATCTCTTGGACATGCAGTTTTCTGAGTTCGTGAATTGCAGTTGTTTCCCTGAAATCCTTACATTCCACTGTAAGCTGGCAGCTGTAGCATCTGACAGTGTTCCTGGAGAAACAGAGACTCTCTTTGGTAAAGTGTTTGTGACATTTCTTCTCTGAAAAAGTCAATGCTTTTTAGAGTTCACAATTTTTCTCCCAAATGTTCCCCCAAAACTTTGTGGAAACAAACGAAGCCATCTTGGTAAATAAAGACAACTCTAGTTCTCAAAATCTGAACTCTCTCATGCCTCCCCTCTGACATTATTAAGGTGCTCCAAGAGCACTTAGACCTCATAAAGCAATTCATAGGTGAAACCAAAACAGTTCTTCCTCAGTCTTGAAGTGTCATTTCAATTAGACGATATCCACCTCAAAATCAAGACTATTAGACTACTTCTAGTGAATTATCTCAAAGGATGAATGTAGCTCTGTTAAGCATCCTGTGCCTCCAGTCATCAGTGCATATGTTCAAATTTGAGTTAGCTCTTTCACAGCTGTAGACCCCTGCTCCTCCAAGGTGTTTTGAGATACCAACTAGAAGGGACTGTGATTGATTTTTCATTAACTGCACTTTCAAAATAATGACTCCTCTCTTGAACTCACAATTTGTTACAGCCTGTAACAGTTTTCCAAACATCATTTCCAGGTGGATGTTTGTGGTTTAAGATATTTCAACAACCATACTCTTGTAGTCCTTTATTCATAAGAGTTTTATTAACATGAAGACCTTGTGAAACTAAAATTCTAGTTTCAATTGCTTGAAGAGAAGCTTTATACACTAATTAAAGGCATCTTTAAAACCAGATGTGCCTTGCTTGTTCCAATACAGGTATCTAACTATTATAAAGGAAAGCAACAGTCCCATAAACATCCATCCTATGATGTTTTCAGATGATATCCACTGTTAGGACAGTAACCATGAAAATGCTGAGCAACCTGGAAAGGTCTCACTTCCCATACACAGTGTCGGTGCCCTCAGGCACTGCCAGCCCTGACTGTCCCTGCCCGTCTTTCCCAGGACTTTCACCCACCTTGCCTATGGCCCAGAACCCCATTCCATCCGCGACTCCACCAGAGCTGTGCTGTATATCTCCCTCAACTTCCAGAGAACCGGAACCCTAGTTAGACAGGATTTGTGGGATAATGATTGAAATCTCAGGGTAGTCTTATGCCAAGATTTTCCTGACAGCTACATACTACTTAGAAAAAGAGACTGGAAGCTGAAGGCAAGCAATCACTGTTTTGAAAGCAGAAACGAATGTATACCAACATCTGTAACTGAGCAACATAGGAAACAGAGATTCACACAGCCGCCGTTAAGCTAAGCGGGAACATTAGCTGCTGAGTCCTAGTCAATGATCATTGGCAATGCATTTTCTCTTCTCTCACAATTTTTTTTCTTTTTTAGGAAAAGTCAAATATTAATCATATTGCCAAAGAAAGTGTTCTCCTGCCCCTCATTAACACCTGTTAATGAGATGCATATTCACATATCCCAGTATTAGCTTTAACCTGTCAATTGCATTAGGGCTCTGTTCTTCCCTGACATAACTTGGATACATACTAGATGAATACTAAAACCCTGCTAATTTCTTTAAAAATTATCTTCAAAAAAGTGCTTTGTGCCAATTAATGAAGTACGCTAGAAAGAACCAAAATAGTGTTTTTCTGCATGGCACTCGTAGGGCATGTTCACAGACTGTCACAGATCTTCTCTTTTCCATATTTGGATATACTTTGGGTGAGATACTGTTTTCCAAGAGCTACTTTTTTCAGGCCTTCTCAGACTGAATTGAATACAAAGGCTCAAGGCCCACAAATTATCCAAGCAATTCTTGTCTTTGGAGGAAACACAATTAAGGTGCAGTTTACCCGGGAAGAGAATACCGGATGTGTTTCACAGGAAATTCTGCTTCAATAATTTTTATTTCAGTTGCCAAGTTTTCTGTATGCAGCAAGGAATGGAAAGTAGAGATGATACGTCAAAGAGAGTTGTTTATTATGAAACTGCTCGGTTTTGGGACAAATATAGAGAGCATCATATCAGGTCTTTAGCAGACCAATGCTTCGGGAAACACTACAGCTAACATTTCTCAATATTCCCATTCAAATACTGTGATCAGAGACATCCATTCCTGAATTTTATCGATATTTTAGGTGTGCAGATTGATGACTGTGAGTCTTCCTACTCTAGAAGTGCAACCCCTGTTTACTGGAAGGCCTAGATTTTCATTACACTTTTCTGAGTGGTCCTAGGAATTGTCACATTATTGTTTTAACGGTACCTATTCACCTTTTAACCCTCTGCTTATATTTCTCTTTCAAAGTCTGCAAGACGGTTTCAGTGAGACAATTTCAGTGACCAAACAACTCTCAATATGAGTGTGGAATTGCCAGAATTGTGTTCAGTGTGAAGATAAGTAAGATCCCGTATTGTACTACAAAATACCTCAAGAGTCATTTGACTATAAAAAAATAATGATCTTTACAGTGCTTAAGTGGCAATAAAACCCAACATAAAAAAATCCTGATAATTGCTAAAACAGGGTATTTTCCCAAACATAAAAAATGTTTTCACATTAATATCCAGCAATATCATCTTTATGATACTTTTTAAAACTATCAAGCTATACTGCATCTTTTTGTAAGAAATAAAAACTGAAGCTCCGTACTATATGTATTATTTACTTCCTTAGAGGAATAAAGCTCACACAGGTTTGAAAAGAGCTTGATAAACATAAGGAAAATAAATACTCTTTTTTCTTAAATGACTTTTTAACCAATCAGAATGCATCCCCTGAATATGGGATATGACTGGATAAAATTGCTCCAGGCTTCAGTATTACTGTCATTTGAGAAAGTAAACAATAGAAACCTATTTTCAGTCAGTTGTGAGCCAGCAGTTGTTTCAGCGAAGTAACCGTACCTTCTATATTCATGAGTGAAGATAACTACAGAACATTCCTAATCCTTCAGTGAAAAATACAATATCGCAGTCTCCCTCCCTGTTTTTGTTCATCCCCGCACAAACACAGACAGCTATGCCTCAACTGAAAGGAGTACAGTCAATTGTCTTGTTGTGTTCCTTTTGCATTACAAATGCATTAGAGCTCTGCTTAGGTTTCATAATTGAGTTATAGCAGTCATCCACATATTAGATTCTAGGCTGAGCTTTGGCAAGACTAAATAATAGATTGAAAAACACAATTATTGCTTACCTACAGAATTCCTTTGCTTGGGAGGTAAAGCATATATATCAGAAAAGTTGTTTTTTTTTTCCTCAGGCCTATTCAATAAATGAACGTTACACCAGGATTCTTACACAGAGTATCTTTGAAATGGGTTTTGTATTGATTTTTGTAACTACCCTGTTAGATGACGTTATCCCTTAGTGTGTCATGTTTAGATGGATCCGCCCGGAGCAGGTCACTGAGGTGATAACTGTCATTTGGAGGGACAGAAAAGCAATCATAGCTTTTTCATTACTTACTGTTTTCCCCCTGCAAGTGTGGGATCATTTGACATATTATGGCTTCTGTGATTTAAGCTGTGTTCTGAAATTAAGTGCTAGAATATCAAGCTGTAGGTTTAGAAAAATAAACTTCGTGTCAAAGGAACCACATGCCCTATAGGTCATAACTAAGATCCAGAAGAAGTAACAGTCTTCAGCATTTAAAAAACAAAACAAAACCCAAACACACACCTCCAGAAAAAAATCTGCCAGAAAATAAATGTTTTTATAAGAGGCAAAAGGATCCAAAAATGTTAAAGTAATTGCATACTGCATTTCCTATGTAAATGAAAAATTAAAAAGCAATTTACAATCTGAATCTCTTAATTTTCCATGCTAAACAAAATAATTATGAAAGTATCACCAATCTGTTAAAACATTCAGTAAGCCAATAACATTGAACATTAGGGTACAAAAAGAAACCAAAAAACGTTTTTTACCAGCCTTCATAAAAACTGCTGCACTTCCCTGCAAAGCTTTTGTGAGTGTGACCAAGTTTCAAGGAAAATCTAAGGCGAGTTTTAAATCAATCAGAACTCATTTTCAAACAAATCGGTATTAATGCATAGTTGCTGACAGAAAATACAGACTATGATAGTTGTTAAACTGGTTTGATATAGAAGGAAACTTGCTATACTTTAGCTAAGCTTTTGCAATTTTTAAAAATTTATCAAATACCAAGTTAGAAAACTTGTTAATTAGTTAATAAACTAGTCTCCTGTCTCAGATACACTGTTACATGCAAATTTCTTTGGCGTATGTTTAAAAACAAAGCACAAAGCATCCCTCCCCCAATTAATCTTGAACACTTACTATGTAAGAACTGTTCAACTGTTTTAGGGATGAGCCCTTAAACTGTCAGATTTTTTTTTCATTTATTCAGAATCTTCTTTTTTGATCAAAATCCCATTTCATTCACAAGACAGAGCAGTCGTCCCTTGCATGAAACTTATTTTTACAATTCTCAGCCTGTAATTCTCTGAAAACTCCCAGTACTGTAAAATGTCACTATAACAGTGTTCATATATTATATGGTAATTGGATAGAATGCACAAAAAACCCTGGAAGCAAGGACTGGCAAGCAGTATTTCAAAATATCGTGCATAAATGCCAGGTTATAGGACTTGCTGTCTCTTGTCTTCTTTCTCACTCTTCAAACCCTGTGAACATTGAAGGTTTTGCCATACAGAGGAACAATTTCAGCCCAAGGCGATGATCATAGCCTGGTGGTTCGGGTACGGTCTAAAGTGCAGAACATCTTGGTCTGAACAGCTTTAGGTTGAGGAATCCAGGCCACCCACACACTGTGCAAAGGTTTTAACCATGATGTTGCATTGTTCTACTATATTTGCAAAGAGCAAGTCGAATCCATTGCTCCAGAAGAAAGTTTAAAATTATCTTCTAATATTCCAGAGTGGAGGAGGTTTCCAGACCCTGGAGAGAGACAGTCGTGCGCATATGGTGAAGCATATCTCTCTGCTAGTCCTCAGTATCTCCGTCCTTAGCAGTCAATTTGGATTTCATGGTGAAAAGCTTAAATCACCATACCATCTGTGGGGACCAGAAATCACTAACTAAAATATTGGATATTACGAGACAGGGATAAAATTAGTAAAACAAATCATCATCCCCTTACCCTTCCACTTTTCTCAATGTAAGCTAAGTAACTAACAAATTAACTTTTTTTTTTTTTTTTAAAGTAGTCAGCTATTGCATTAATCTGTTTTGAAATGGTTATGGATACTTTCCTCCCAAACTTCTAACCTCCAAAACTGATGAAAGTCGTAAAGCATTGTTAATCTTCATTTACCTTAAAAAGTCCCACAGTAGACTTTCAGTCTTGCAACTAAAATTAAAGCCTTTAATAGATGTAATTTTACATTTTAGATATGATTTTAAATATGACTCTTGTAAGTAATGCTTCTTTTAGATTGCTATCTCACATACTTAAGACCATAAGTAAAATAAATTATTTTTAGAATATGCTCAGAATTACTCTACTTACTTGGCTTTCATTAACATAATTGGACAGTTGAAAATGTCCATAAAAATGTCAGGTGATCAAGTTACATACTTGTCTTTTTGTTGGATATTTGAAATGTGTTTGAATATTAGCACTATTTAAATAACTACTGTATACAAAATCAAAAGATGTTATCTGAATTGAAAAGTAATGATTTGGCAGATCTCTCAGAAAGATGAGAAAGAAATTGGTGTGATTATTTCTAGTGAATAATACTGGTCAGTGTATTCAGTAATTCTGTGATTCCTGAGAAATATTTGATCAAGTTTATTGATGACATAGAGATTGGTTGACTAAAAATAATGATGAGAATAGGTTTATTCGGAGATATCCAGATCACATGGCACCATGGGTGTATTCAAGTAACATGCATTTTAATATACATTTAATACATTCAGTATTCAGCCAGAGGCATGTTTTGAGAGAGCTCAAAACCAGGTTTCTGATGGAATGCTTGTTACAGTCACAGTCTTATTAATTATGAAAACTTTTTCTTTTTCACTCAGAGGACAGTTTTAAATTTAACTAAGATTTACAAGAACTTTTGCATTTTTCTTTTTCATATTTTCAGGAAAATATATCACTGGAAAATATTCAAAACCAGTTGTTTTCATTTAGTGTTTTTTTCATTGTTTTTCATATGCAAAGTCTTCTGGATGTCATAAAATTCAAATTGCAGGCACAGTTTTCACTTGGAAACAAATGAAATCTTCTTTACATTGATTACTGCAACATTCTCTGAGGTTCTAGAGGAGTTCTGAGAAACTAAGCTTTTTAAAATGATTCAAATAAGCCTCACTAGAAAGATCCGTTGTTAATTATAAGGAATTAATAAAAGATGTACACTATTCTTTTCAACCATTAATATGCTTCCTCCAAGGGAAACTAAGAGAGGAAATTTTATTGTCCCTACAGAAAGCTATAACTGTGGGTTAACTGTCAAGGAAATACGACAATACTATCCTTCTTCCACTGACATTATATTTTGAAAACACAGAATATTAAATCAGGATACTATCAGTTATTCTTCCTTACCTAAATTCCAGCCACAAAAGGTAGTGAAAATTGAGTGAAATTGACATTTATGAACTTCTCAAATCTCTTTCATAATAAAAAAATTAGTTGCCTTTTTTTTATTAAGCATACTTTCTTTTCTGCCTTACTGGGTCATAGAATTGCCAAATGACTTTACATTGTATCATCTTAAATATGCATTATTGCCTATCACGTCAACTTTCAGAGATATAATTCCAAAAATGTATTCAGGTTGTTTAAATTCTGATAGCGAAACACTATAAGAATCTATTGTTAAAAAAAATCCATTCAAACACATTGTATTTATAACTTGTCACAGACTATTAATATGCATCATCCCAACAAAGACTCTCTTTGTTCCAAACCGAAAATGGAAGAACTGAGTGAAGTTGGAAGGATTCTTGATCCACAGGCTTCTGTTATTCATTCTTAAGTCAGCACGGCTTCTTTTTTCATGGGTATACTTATTTAGTTTGTCTTCTTTCAAGAATGTAAAAGGAGTTTAAAGTAGCTTTATCTGGGCTGCAAGATTGGGTTAATAAGATTATAACAAATCTTTTCAGTTCTTCAGTCATCTTGCCTTGGGTTTGACTATGTGGTCTGAGGAAGCCTTTGAGCTTCAGCTGAAACAACTTTCATGTTTCTCAAGACACATGCTTCTTTATTAACTCTAAGCTTCATTGCTAGAAGCCAGCTTCTAGGGAGCCATTATATATTCACCATAAAATTATCATCGCAGCTGCCCTGTAAGTGTACTCAATGACATAACTGACCAGATTGATCCCATTGTGTCTAACTGGGTTTGAGAAAGAGGTCAGATAGATAGGAAGCGTTAGCACAATGTATTCACAGATTTCTAGATGTTCCATGCACTGAGGTGGCGCTAGGCTTCTGCACAAAGTTTAAGCCATGCATTTCGTCTTTCTCACATCCACAGTGTCTGGCTTACTCCCTAATTTAACCACGTCCCATTCTTTTCCCATTTCCTGTCAGAAAAGTCTCTATTTTTTTAACAAATCATATACCCTTTTTTAATGTAAACAGACTTTTTTGAAGAAATATCAAATATTTCAAGGAAATTAAGTAGCTTTACATCATGTTCACTGGATACTGCCCAAGAGACAAACTTACAAAAAAATCTGAAAACAAAAAATGGATGTTATAGAGTCCTCTTTATTTTTCTAAAAATTCTCTATAATACAGTGGCACACAATTTCTGTAAGATCTTCTGTTAAAACAGTATTTATTTACTGTCTGTACCCTTTTATAGACAAGACATTCCACAGAGAAAATTGGTTGAATGTATGATTTTTTGTACCTAAGATGTTACATTTTAGGAAAAGGAGAAAAAAAAAGGTTTTCTATAAATAAATGGGACTCAATGCACTTAATAGAAGGGGAAGAAATTAAATTGCTGGGAAATCAGAACCAGTCATTCCAAACATTGATTTTCACATCTGTTCTTAGCTTATGTTAGTTATGTCAATAGTTGTGATCCATAACATCATTTCTAAAAAGCGTAACTGTTTGTAAACACAGGATACCAAATTTTTTAAATGGCTCCAGTGGAAAGAAGTGTCTGGTGAACTTCAGATCATTAAGGCACCAAACCTGAGTAAACCTGTAGAAACTATTAATAAAGCACAGAAAAAATGATCTCAAGGACACGGGATTGAATGAGGAAGAAATAACCTGGTATTAATAGAGAAGCACACTGGTTGGCACACTACATTTGTATTTTCACAAAGTTATCTGCCACATCTCTTGTGGTAGGCTCTTAATGAAATTAAAATTCCAAGAGGTGACACAAATACCCATTTATATAGCGTGGAACAAAAAGTAGGGTAAATGGTGGTTCTGTAAATGTAGGTCAACAATGTAGTCTGGTAGGAACCTGCACTAGCATTTGCAATGTTCAAAATAAGCTGTTGTTACTAAGTTATTCGAGGTTCTCAACTTAGAATACATAAATGGAAATGCCTCGTATGTATGTTAACCATTATGAAGGGTAAAACAGACAATCAAATCAGGTGCCGGTCTGGTCCCGCAAAGGGTAAATAGCACTGAAAGAGGTGTAGAGAAGGATGTGTGGCACAGTTTCCATACAAAAAAAAGTTAAAGAGATAACAACTCTTATTGTCTGGAAGAAAGATAACAAAGGTCTATAAATAGATTTATGAGATAGTGATATAAAATCAAGAGTGACCTGGGTGAATCAAAATCATGAAACAGCATGTTTAAAAGGAGCAATACTGTATCACATAATGAACACAAAAAAAAAGGCAGAAAATCCTAGATGGAAGAAAAATGAGAAAGATACTGCCTCTGACTCACCGAGTCCACACACTGCTGGCAGCTAGGAGAGTACACAGAGGAAATTATCACTGTATGCTTCCCTAGGCCTCTGCTGCTAGTCACCAAGGAAGAAAGCAAACCGCGATAAGATGGACTCTTTCATCTGATGCAGCATGGCAGCACTAATGTTTTTATTCAGGAGCCCCTGGCATTACAGAGGCGAAACAATGTCAATTGGCTGATTAGCAGTTGTCTTGCAACAGGGAAAAGCAGATGCTCTTAAACTAAATTGCTTTATTTGGAATGCATACAGGACTGCAGCAGAAGTTCCCACAGAGATCCTGCAGACTGGCCAAATGCAGTCCTTCTCACCACAACTCTACGTCCATCTTGGGGGGATAAGGGAGGGAAGGGAGGGTTATCACATATCTTTTTGATACACCTATCCAAGCTCACTGTAGGAGCTCCTATTTTAGAAACAAACCAACCATACAATCCTTGTATTACTTGCTTTTTCTTCTAAATTGCTGACACCAAAACCACAAGGATTTTGAGATCAAGGCTATCTAAAACTTTATGCATGTGAAACAGATGAATGTCAATGTCCATCTCTGTTACTTTACTGGGTTTAGTTATGTCTGTCATTTATGGCCCTTGTAATTGTAAAAATGCTTTGACCCTACAGAAAGAGCCTGTCTTAGAATCAGAGTCGACACAGATCTCCCCTTAGTTACAAAGAAGAGATTATCAGTCGGGAGGAACTAAAAGGAGACAGGAATCTAATGACTTTAAAAACTTTTTAAACTGATTTGGATCTCCAGGGCTAGTACTCTGTAATCATAAGGTTATGGGCACTGCAAGGCATCGTCAGAGATCAAAAGTGAAGTCTTTCGGGTGGTTTAGAATCATAGAATCATAGAAAGCTTTGGGTCGGAAGGGACCCCTATAGGTCATCTAGTCCAACCCCCCCGCAGCGAGCAGGGACACCGCTAACTAGATCAGGTTGCTCACAGCCCTGTCCAACCTGGTCTTGAATGTTTGTATTCTAATACTTTTGGATTTCTCTGGAGTGCAACTTAGCTCTGAATGTCTTTGATTTAAGGATAGCTACGTTATCACTATAATGTTTTATTACCATTAAATGGCACATTCACTTTCAGCTGTAATAGAAGTTTTTCTTGTGTGGTAATATAGGGCCTGGTTATAAGACTTTAGCTATGAGCCACAGTTTGTAATTCATAGAGCACTTTGAGATTTGCAAAAAGAGTCTCATAAATCAGTTTAAAGAATAATAATGGAAAGCAGTGGAATGAAATTATTAACATTACATATACACTCAATTTCATTTCAACTGACTTTTCATCATGATGAATTTTTCTTGACATATAAATATAGAACTCTACAAAAGAGGGAGTTTTTTGTTGTTGTTGTCAGAGAATAGGCTGTTAAAAGAAAATTAGTCACTTATGTAAAAAAACTTCAGCAAGTAACTGAGTAGTACTACAGGTAAAAGCAGTTATTCCTCACAAGGATTGTGCAAAATAATGAACTCTAATCACCTCCCTTCCTTGTTGTGTTTAGGCATAATCAACTGGAAAGGCAAGTGAGGCATGTTCCGTGGTTATGCAAACCATGCTATGTTGTGAAGATTACCTCTCAGAGCTGAATACAATGGCTGGTGAAGCTCATTATTGTCTCGTTATCTATGCCCAGCTTTGCAATAGTCTCCACAAGCCCACATCACAAACCAGGAATCACAAAGTCATCACACAGAAATATATCTGTGTCCCAGAGACATCACAGAATCACACAGAATCACAGAATGGTAGGGGTTGGAAGGGACCTCTGTGGGTCATCTAGTCCAACCCTCCTGCCAAAGAAGGGTCACCTACAGCAGGCTTCAGAGGACCTTCTCCAGGCAGGTACTGAATATCTCCAGAGAAGGAGATTCCACAACCTCCCTGGGCAGCCTGTTCCAGGGCTCCGTCACCCTCAGAGGGAAGAAGTTCTTCCTCATGTTCAGACGGAACTTCCTATGCTTCAGTTTGTGCCCATTGCCCCTTGTCCTGTT
>Ga0065711_1026942_pt1 | contig 56729 bp, 39 predicted proteins | sample Hoacrofraction12_FD_59098 | JGI IMG/M metagenome (GOLD analysis project Ga0065711, IMG submission 59098) | Hoatzin crop microbial communities from Cojedes, Venezuela - Epithelial fraction 12 v2 (version 2) | ecosystem: Host-associated > Birds > Digestive system > Esophagus > Crop | place...
TGAAGAGTGAGAATGTACCCTCAGCAAGTTTGCTGATGACACCAAACTGGGAGGTGTGGTAGACACACCGGAAGGCTGTGCTGCCATTCAGCGTGACCTGGATAGGCTGGAAATTTGGGCAGAGAAGAACCTGATGAGGTTCAACAAAGGCAAATGCAGGGTCCTGCACCTGGGGAGGAACCACCCCATGCACCAGTAAAGGCTTGGGGTGAACCTGCTGGAGAGCAGCTCTGTGGAGAGGGATCTGGGTGTCCTGGTGGACGACAGGTTGACCATGAGCCAGCAGTGTGCCCTGGCTGCCAAGAAAGCCAATGGGATCTTAGGGTTCATCAAGAGGAGTGTGGCCAGCAGGACGAGGGAGGTTCTCCTTCCCCTCTACAGTGCCCTGGTGAGGCCTCATCTGGAGTACTGTGTCCAGTTCTGGGCTCCCACTTCAAGAAAGATGAGGAGCTACTGGAGAGACTCCAGCGGAGGGCTACAAGGATGATGAGGGGACTGGAACATGTCCCCTATGAGGAGAGGCTGAGGGAGCTGGGCTTGTTCAGCCTGGAGAAGGCTGCGAGTGGACCTAATAAATGCTTATAAATATCTGAAGGGTGGGTGTCAGGAGGATGGGGCCAAGTTCCTTTCAGTGGTGCCCAGTGACAGGACAAGGGGCAATGGGCACAAACCGAGGCACAGGAAGTTCCGTCTGAACATGAGGAAGAACTTCTTCCCTCTGAGGGTGACGGAGCAGTGGAACAGTCTGCCCAGGGAGGTTGTGGATTCTCCTTCTCTGCAGATATTCAAGACCCGCCTGGACGCAGTCCTGTGCAGCCTGCTGTAGGTGACACTGCTTCGGCAGGAGGGTTGGGCTAGATGACCCACAAAGGTCCCTTCCAACCCTGACCATTCTGTGATTCTCTGATAAGAAAGAAGGGTGTTACCAGCAAGTAAAACTGGTAACAGAGACAAATGTCCCTTTTAACTTTTTATTTCAGGTGAGCTAGTTGTCAGCAATTTTCCCAGGGAACATCCTGCAGACGTTCTGCAGTGCAACACGTTGGATTATAACTTATCTGCAAATCCCAGACAGAACTGGGTCAGAACTTTTTGCTTGGTATCACTTACAGGTATTTTCTCTCCAACATTTTTTGACTTTCTTTCCCTCCCTAAGGTTACTTAATAGAAAGAAGAAAGAAAATAGAAAGATGAGGTTTATATTAGGTCTTCCAGCAATTTCTGACAAAATACATGTATACTGATAATGAGAAATCCCAGAGGACATACTATATATTTCCTGCTAGTCTGGTAGGGTAAAAGTCTTCTGGTATCTCAATGTATTTGTATTAACCACTTCCAACATCCAGATTGCCAGCAGCAGTAAGTTCATTCGTGTTAAGGCACAGATACTGCTTGGCTTGAAGGGGAACTGCCAATGTTTTGATAGCATGACCAAAGACTCTGCCATCATTTACAATCATCAAAGGCACATTCAAAATTGTTCTCTTTCTGTTTTGATTATTGCAATGCCAACTTCCATGACAGTGGCAAGATAGCTAAAAAAGTTCTGCCTGTGTTTGGACAAGAAGCTTCTAATTCATGGAATGATTTTGCAGTTTTCTACAGCTTGGACAACATTTGTGTGTGTGTGTGTGCACACACAAGAACTCCAAGAAAACAAGTGCTTTGTGTCCACAGAGGGTGACCCATCTGAGAGTCCTACCATGTTTGCTCTGCCCAGTATAAGGAGTGTTGACAGCCAGCCAGCCAACATCAATCCATCTCCAGCCCACAGTAATTCCTCCAGCTCTTATCTTTGAGGGAAAGGGTGGAGCCGAAGATACTTTCCTCTCCCTTTCATTTTGAGCATGGAGTTTTTTCCCATTCCATGTCTGCCTCTGCACAGTCATGAAATCCAAACCATAACTGAGCTCTTTTTGATTCAAATAATCCATTTTGTAATCTGAACTTGCTAAACTGTTGCTTCCATACACCTTCTCTGTCACATGCTATTAACTTTAGTGCTACTGTTGCTGCTCTCTTGAGTGACAATTCTTTCTTCGCAGGCTGGGAAGAAGAAAATCAATTCCAGAGCTGCAAACAGGGAAAGAATTCCTCATTACTTCAGTGAGCACTGTTACTTGCATAATGACATTACTTTTGTTCACTAGATCAAAGCTGTGGTGCCTTAGTATGCTCTTATGAAGGACAAAGGTGAAGTGGTGAGAAATATTGTGATAAGTTGCAGCTGTCTCTTTTACATATTTATGTTTCCTTGTATGCATGGGTAATGATGGCAAACCAACTTTTTGGGTATTTATTCAAGGGTGTGAATAAGCTTTTGCTGCATTAAACTTTTAACTACCTGCTTATTTGACCTTTCAGATTTGAAGCTTGCACACATAATGTCAAGTTTTAATTTAAATGGTAAGTTAGTTGAAGTGTTTTACTCAGTGTTGTTTTTCTAATTTACCTTTTCACTAGAACAAAAGTCTTACCAAACAACCGATGCAATCTGAGGAGTGCAAAAATTTTGTGAAGAAGAAATTTCAGATCAGTTAAAGAAAATCTGTTAATAAAGTAGGTGCCTGAATAAGCAAAACAAAGTCAGAAATAATTTTGAGTCATGTGTTGGGTTGATACCTGATGACTAGTTGAGTTCAGCTGAACTCCACTGCTTTCAGTGGTGTTAGATTAATGAATATTGAGGAGGGTGTGGACAAGAACCTATGACTAGGGAGAGCAAAGCAGATAAAGAACTTAAATAATACAGATCTCTACCAGTTTTCCTGCAGTGCATCCACATAGTAGTACAAATGTTTGTTTGCCCTGTGTCTAATCATTACTTTACTGAAATGCTGCTTGTTTCCTGAAATACTGCTTGTTTTGCTTCATAATAATGTGCAACTGAGAAGCTACTGTAAGATTTTTAGGTTGCTTCCTTTTAGACATAGCCATTGGATCTCTTTCTTGATTATATACGGAAAAAATATATGTATTTCTTCTATTTCAGTTTCTACTGGACAAGATTTCTAGTGTTAATATGAGATTGTATTAAATTTGTATGTAATATTTTTTGAGACATAAGGAACAACATCTTTTATATCTGTCTGTCTGTCTGTCTATCTATTTATCTGTCTATCCATCTATGTTTTTGAGAACAGATTTTGCAATAATTATTTCCTTTTACACTGATTTTCAGATACAAAGCCAAGCAAGCGTTCACAGAAAAACATCTATCTACTATGAATTTCTATTTTCCACCTGGCCCAACTGAATTTTGAGATGAAACAATTCCTGCAGGCAAAAAAAGGGGAAGATTGAAGCAGAGCAAGAGACTGGGTTTGTTGTGGTGTTTAGTTTACCAGAAAAGACAAGTTTTATATTTTGCTAATTCTCTGTTGCTAAAGAAAGTGGCGGGGAGAGGAAGCAGAAGAAATACACTCAAAGTCGCATCTTTCTACCTTGTCAGCAAGTGTAGAAGGGCTTGGCAAAGGCCTCTGTGAATGGAGCCAGGCTGTGGGTCTCACTGTCCTGAACTCCAGTGGAACATCTGTTCCTCTAGTTCATTATTTTCCTGGTTTTTGACATAGTCTCGCACCCTTAAAGGAAGTCTATTGCTCCCATTCTGTGCATCTTTCTACTGGTTTTCCGGGGAATCCTAAATTTGGTCAAGAATCCTTCAAATTGTTTCCATAATGGATCCTGATGAACTCAGTGAAAGTTGCCTCACTCACTCTTGCCCGCTGGAAACCTCCACCCTTTGGCAGCTACTTCAGGAACCTGAAGCCTTTTCTGCTGAGATCCTGGTGACTCCTCATTTAATTTTATTATGGATCATGACTCTTCACCCTCAGCCCTCATCCTCAGCCCTCAAGACCTGCCAAGCTTTTGATTAATCAAATCACTTACATCTGTAAACACTTTGTTGAGTATTTTATTTTAAGAGGTTCGCAGGAAAGAAAGGAGGAACACAGTGTGTAGCTGAAAAAAAGGAACTGGGTTAGAGACGAATAAAATTGATGTCCATCAGCTGGTTCCTTATAGTGATTCCTGAGCACGATATGGTAGAAAGGTTAAAGTGAAAAATACTAATGCCCTGAACAGACTAAACAGCACTAGATAGAGCAGTGTGTCTAGGTTGAAGCGCCATAGAAGCAGAGAGGTCACTGGAAGGAATTTCAAATACCATTTCCATCTGTGTTTTTCCATATCACAGTAGAAAGTCAGTTGAAGAATTTTGTCTGTTTATTAGCCATAGATTAAAACACAGAGAAGAACCCAAGTCTGAAGCTGCACTATCAAAATACTTTAACTATTCTCTAAACTCAAAATGTGGAATATGTAATGGAAAGGCTACAAAAAGGAAGTTGGAAGTACAGAGTTTTGTAATTGATTTTGTTTTGAAGAGCTGCTTTTAGTTTTGCAAGGCTGATAAGAGATCAGCTGTAATTTGAATCTGCAGCAATAAAGGTGAAGTGAAAGATTCAGATCTAATCTTTGACAAGACATTCGAAAGTTGGCAAACAGGAGGCAGTGGTCAGGAGCATTGTATTGTCACATTGTATTGCAGCTATGACTAAGAAATCTGAAAATTAAGAGAAGATTAGAGCAAATGAGTAGGCAGAATTCAGAATCAACTCAAGCAAGCACAACATAAAGCAACACATTTCCCATGACAACAACAGACAGTCAGCACAAGGCCCTGCATTAAGGATGAATTTGTGTAGTATTTATGAGGATTGGGAATTAATGGAGGAAAGAAATTTCATCAGAAAGAGCTGACAGAGTCTTTAACAGAAACCATTCTTTCAGAAGACTGAGTTTTATGAACAAGCTCATCAACTCTATTTTTGATTGTTGTATTTAATTAGATGTTGTAGCATGGTGGGGAGGTGGTGGGCACTGGCTGGATAGAAGGCAGTGAGAAAAATTTAAAATGTGTTAGCATAAGCAAAATTTTTTTTAAAAAAAGACGACATCGAATTTTTAAATGAAATATCAGCACTTTTTAATATTTTACAGCAACATGGTAGTATTCCGGTCCATCAACTTTCAGCTCACATTTGCTTAGCTCATTAAGTACTGGGGGCTACAGTTACCATTAGGTCATAGGTACTGTACTGACAATTATATTTGGATTCGTTCTTTCAATTTCTGAATACCTATAAGACTGATAAGAATGTTCTCTGTGTACCTAGAGATTTATCTTTCTTTGTTTTTTTGCTTTTCCTGTAACATTTTTATCTCTGAATTCAACATAAAACAACAAAAAAATGTGCAGGAAACATAAGAATGGAAAACTTCCAGTGTAGTGAATGCAGATTTCAAATATTTAATCACTTTATAAAGTGAATGTGATGTTAATTGATTTTGGTTAAGGAAGCAGATAAATACCAGGAAAGACAGTAAATCATTACAAACCAAAATAAATGTGCATGAAAACTAAAAAAAAGAGGTGACTATTAATGAAGTTCATAGACTAGAAAAAATATGAAAATATGCTACTAACCCCTCTGAAATTATGAGTCTATAGCTGCAATGAAATTCAAGTAGAAAGACTGGGTAAACTTTCACCTGGAATGTCCTTCAAGCAAAGGTAAGGAAAACAACAAAGAAAGGAAAAAAATTTGAAAGAGTAATGTCACTAGTCTTTTTACCAGGGTCTCTAGTGGCAGGAGAAGGGGCAACAGTTCTAAACTCAAAGTGGGTGGATTCAGATTGGACATAGGGAAGAAATTTTTATGATGCAGTTGATAAGACAGGGGAACAGGTTGCCCAGAGATGTTGTGGATACCCCATCATTGGCAGTGTCCAATGTTGGGTTGAACAGGGCTTTGATCAATCTGATCTAATGAAAGATGTCCCTGCCCATGGCAGGGGGGCTGGACTAGATAATCTTTAAAGGTCTCCTCCAGCCCAAACTATCCTATGATTCTGTGTTTCTAAACAGAGTGACCTGGAAAGTTGCATCCTGACAAGCAGTATTAATAAAGTTGCCGAAGAAGGATCAAAGTGTTTCTTCTGACTCTGCTTTCTTTGGAAGGCTATACACTTGCCAAAATGCAGTGGTTTGTATATGCCACTCTGAATTTCTTCTCCAGACAGACGAGGTGTTATCCTACTGAATCTATTATTTTCAGGATGAGTTATCTGGAATTGATACTTCTTGTATTTATCTCGCTCTATGCTTCTTTTTATAAAATATACTTTTTTTTTTCCTCATAAAGATTCTTGGTAATAGTACACAGTTTAAGTGATGTCGATTTTTCTTTCATAAAGGAATGTTTAGCAAAAAATCCATTTCCTCTGTCTAAGTTAACGGAAAGGTTTTTATTTTTCTTTTTAGATTTATTTTTATTTTATATTTATGTCATTAGTATTACTGCTGCTACTATTACTACAAATAAATAAAACTGGAGTGGATGATGTGACAGATGAGCTGAATGAACTTTTCCAAATTCTAGAACATGTCTTTTCAAGACAGGTTGTGGTGGAGTATGTGGCTCAAAGCATTTTTATGCTCCTGTATTTCTTCACATCCTAGAGTTGGCTTAGTATTTTGCTTCAGGATGCCTAAAGAACGTGTAAGTCTGGGATTTCAGCTGGCCTCCAGGTGAACAGTTCAGCTGTCCTGCTGCTAAAGTTCTGTGACCTCAGTTCTTCGCTAAGGTCCAAATACTTAAACTCCTGAGCATGAAATAAAGAAATCACTAAGCACATTTAACTTTGCTCCTCCACATCTCTTGCATTGTGAAGCAGGATTTCTCCAGCCAACATGGTTAAAGGGTAGGAGGATTTTCAGGAGGTGGGATGGCAGGGCCTTGGAGGGCTGTCCTGGGGTAAGTCAGGAGCCTGCAATGGGTTGGGCACCAGTTGTGGAACTGGATGGTGGGGGAGATCTTGGTACTTCTGGGGTTGTCAGAGGCGCCTCACCTGGGAAACAAAGCGCAGCGTTGGTGCGAGCAGGCAAAGTGCAGTAGCTAAACCACACACCTCATGTAACTGAAGGGTTTGTCATGAACTTACAGGTAAACATAGCTCCCCTTACTTTCTCATCACCACTCAGGCAAGAACTCCCTCCCATGTATGCCCAGTGCCAGTGCTGATTAAACAGATTTCACCCGGCAAGCCAATACCATTACAGATCTTCATTTTCAGTACATAGACATATACACTATTCTACATAATATGATCTCTGTATCCTGACTACTTTTCCTGACCCAGTGGCAGAAATTCTTTCCCTTACAGTGGGCAGGGACTGCAGATACACCTAGTTCTATGAAGAAAGTTAGACAACTCACATGAATAACACTAAAAGTGATGTGAATTCTGAGCTGGAAGCTTGTGAAGCAGTCCAGTGAAAGATAACAACTGCATCCCAGGAACAGAATCGGTCCAAGATCATCTCTTTCATTCTGTAGAAATATACTTGTGTCATTCTAAACCGGACTGGCATTGAATTAAATTTAAAACTTTGAATTAAGTTAAATGGCATTAAATGAAAATAAAATTAATTAAACAGAGCTTGTCATAGAGTAAAATGTTTCAGGACTTCTTTCTGGTCAATCCAAAATTTAATTCTGAAAAATAATCAAAGCTTTTTCTGAAAGGTTCTATTCCAAAAGTCATACAGTACATATTACATCATTGTTATTTTCATCACCAAAATCACCATCAGGTAATGTTCTGTTCAAATCAAAGAAATACCCACTACGGCAATATTTTAAAATTTGTTCTTAGCATTAATATTCGGTCAAACACAACATGTCCTCATTTTTTTCAACATTTTAACATGGTGTTTTCTAAGGGAATAAATATTAGAAGATAAAATTTAGCCCATTGTAGCCCAAAATTGTGGGAATTTTCTGCCTATTATTGATATTTCCAGTGAAATTACATGTTTCTCTTATGGGAAATACAATGCTTACATCCAAAATACTGGATTGTAAAAGCAAATGTTGGGAGCTTACCAGAAACTTGTCTGCAGAGAGAATAATTTAATTTAATTAAATAAATGTAAAAAAAGGGAAAAACATTCCAGGTGAGCAGTTGTAATAGATTAAATCACATTTCAGGTATTCAGGATAGTCTACATTTTAAAATGAGTTGTTTACAAACGAGTACTGTGATGCACTTAAGAGATAATTACTTTTTTTGTGCTGAAAATCCAATATTACATGCTAATTGTACTGAAGGGCTGCATATTGACCTATACTCTGGTGCTTACTAAGAAATGACAGATGTATCTGTAAATTTTAGGGTGGTTAAAATTCGTGGCAGTCCTGTAGAAAGGAGGATTTTAAAGTGATGTACATTGGACACTTTTTACTCTTTTTATTGAGAGATAACAAAGGCTGGAAAGAGACAGAGGGACATTGAAAGCAAAATGAAAGTGAAATACATACTTCTATGTTTAAGATTTTAGAAAAACCTACTTTCAGAGGAAATGATTCATTGTTGTTTTCTTAATTACCATATTTCAGAGCGTAAAATCTCACAGAGGAAGAGCCTCTGTGAAGCTACAAGAGTCTTCTGTATCCACTGGGGTGGTAGAAGTCTGGAAGAAGCACTGCTTCTTGAGTGTGTCCTTTTCTTTCACACTTCTCAAACACAGCAAGTAAGAAGATTATGAAAATGAGGGGTCTGAACCCACACTGTAAGCAAATTATAGTTTTATTCTGTATTTATTTTTCAAGTTTTTAAGTAGCACTATGAAATTTGTTTTCACAGCATGGTTTTCGGGGTTGGAGAGGGCTGCAGGTCTGGCTTGTGTGAAGACAAAGCAGAAGCTGCCCCCATGTTGGACAGAGCCTATTCCAGCAGGCTCCAAGACAGAACCACCATGGGCCAAAGAAGAGCCCATCAGCAACAGTGGTAGCACCTCTGTGTTAACATATTGAGGAAAGGGTAAAAATGCTGTGCAACAGCTGGGAGAGAGGAGTGAGAATATATGAGACAAATAGCCCTGCAAACCCAGGTCAGTGAAGAAGAAGGGGGAGGAGGTGCTCCAGGCACCAGAGCAGAGAGTCCCCTGCAGACCGTGGAGAAGACCATGGTGAGGCAGGCTATGCCCCTGCAGCCCATGGAGTCTCATGGTGGAGGAGATATCGACCCTGCAGCCTCTAGAAGACCTCATGATGGAGCAGGTGCATGTGACCTGAAGGAATCTGCAGCCCCTGTAGAGGTCATGCTGGAGCAGGCTCTAGTCAGGAGCTGAGGCCCATGGAGAAGAGCCCACACAGGAGAAAGTCTGCTGGCAGGGCTTGTGACTTCATGGAGGACCCATGCTGGAGCAGCCCGTTCCTGAAGAACTGCACCTCATGGAAAGGACCCACACTGAAGCAACTCATGAAGAACTGCAGCCTGTGGGAAGGACTTATGTTGGAGAGTTCCTGAAGGACTGTATCCAATGGGCAGGACCCCATGCTGGAGCAGGGGAAGAGTGTGAGGAGGAAGGATTGGCAGAGACAACGTGTGATGAACTGACTTCACCCCCCATTCCCCATCCCACTCTACCACACAGGTGGAGGAGGTAAAGTTAAGCCTGGGAAGAAGGGAGGGGTGAGGAGAATATTAATTCAAAAGCACTTCCCTCATGTCCAGAGATAGCACCCTGTTTATGTAATGCAAGAAATTGCAATACGTTTGCCGTAGCAATACATTTTTCTGATTGTAGTTTCTGCTTATTCTGATGATTGTATCTGGAGCAAAGATGTGACAGATAGATGTGATTTATGTCTATGTCTTTGTCAAGTGACATAGGAAACAGTTGCAAAAGGATGTGAAGTACAGTCTCTTGAATAAGTAAGTATTTGCTCAAGTTCACTGCCCTTATGAGAAACAACAATCTGCATTAAAATTAAAATAAGGTGAAGAAAATAACTAGGAAATACTGGGAGACAAAAAGCTCAGCTTTCCTGAGCTACAGGAAAGATATGCAGAGACATCTAAGAGCCACCAAAGTGTTGATCTTAAAGGCCTTTTGGCTTCATATTCCTCATGGGCATTGCAATCTGCCAACAATTTTCCCAGCTGTTCTGTGTTCCTGTTCAATTTAGTGTTGACAAGATGTAATAATACATCTGTTTTCTGATGGAGTAGGACACTGAGTAACTTCTAGGATGAGAGAATTATTACAGGTTTAGTGCATTCAGCCACAAAATCGGAGTCTGAAGTCTGACCCTTGGGCACTCTGCCCACGGAGCTTCCCAGTACTGCGACAAGTCCTTTGCCCTGGGCCTGGTCCCTCCCTCATGAGATGTCCTCATCCAGGAGAGCTAGTGATCTCAGCCTGGTCAGTCTCTTTGTGCTCTGATGCCACCAGAAACCAGAGCCATCCTTCTGCTCTCTCAGTGCTGAGGGAGCTCCTTTCCTGGAGGCCATGGACACACATGTGCAGCACTGGGCTGCACAAGGCTTGGGCTGCTTTAGGCTCCTTATGCTTGAAAATGAGCTCCAAATTCCTCGCCAAGTACAGAGGGTGGCTGATGCCTGTCTGGGTATGTGGGTAAGGTCAGTACAAGTCAACCTTCCTGACAGAGACTGACGCCTTGAGAGCCACACTGGGCTTTCTCTGCCTGTGGGCAATTTTCTGGCTTGAGAGACAGAAAATTCTGATATTTGCTTTGTATTCTCTAATCCAGACTGTTGGCATGTGACAAGAGTCAACATATTACTAGATTTCTTTGAGCTTTTGAGAAGTATCTCAGAAATGGTTAGAGAAACAAGAGTAAGGGAAAGGGAGGCTAAGACCTCGATATTTCTGAGTAAGGGGAAGATCTAGAGGCTATTTCAACAGGGATCCTGTCGTGTTTTTTCTGTTCTCATTTAATTGTAATAGTGGGCTCCAATTAGTCAGTCTGGAGTTTATGGCTAATGGTGTATTGGGGCTGGCATAAACAGAAGCTCAGCTGCAGGAGAGAAAGCTATAGTGTTTGCTCCTGATTTCAAACTAGGAAGGTAAAGTTATGCCATTTTTTATTTTTAGGCAAAAATTAGTCTCAGGCTTGGTTCCAGCAGTTCTTGGCATTGCACTTCCATATATCTTCAGATATTACAGTAAGAACCACTCCAGGGAACACATCTAGAGAGCCCAAGACCAGATCACATCCTAATTTCTTTATCAGGTAAAGCTGCTCAAGTCTACAGAATTATAGTGGTGCTAGATCAGGCAGCTCCTGGATTAGATTATATTTTGTAAGGAACGAAACGTCAGTAAAACTGGACACCCGGCTGCTGCTTTCTAGCAGAACTAAAACTGCTTTCAACTTACACATTAGCTATCACTAACTCAAATTCTAAATCTGAACTATTCTGAGTTTTAATATTGCGACAACTATTGCTTAGCAATGAGAATCTTCCTTTAGACAAAGAGAAAAGATCAGTTCAAGATCAATTCAAGATCAATTCAGCAAGGAAAGCGAAAACTTTTTACTGAAGCAGGCTAATGAAGCAGGCTCCTTTGAGAGGAGAGAGATGTAGTTAGTTAAAGGAGTGTATGTATACTAGTAAAGACTGAAAACGAGGGGTAAGATGCAAATCCACCAAACAAGAAGCATGTGAGGACATTGACAAGGGCATGCCTGAGTTAAGGTGTAACTATGGCAAATAACTGTAGGGTAAGTTTCATGTAAGTAAACTGGCATTGGAAACAGGAAGAGCTGAAGCGAAGAGCAATCATTAGAGCACGTGCTGAGGACCATCTCCCTGAGACAGCCAAATGCAGACTGATGTCAGCGGGCAGCAGAGGCATGCATGCTGGATGAGGATGAGCACAATATAGATTAGTCGCAACAGCCAGCCCAGCAGCAACAAACACGCATTGCTGATGGAAGAGAACCTGGGCAGAAGTTTGAAAAATATTGTCCTCAACACAGAGGGATACTAGCGAGTCTAAAAGAAAAAAAGTGATAGAAAAAAGGAAAAAAACAGCAATAAAATGAGAGGGAATAGTAGTCAAATGAAATGCTATTCTTTGGAAGTGGGTGTTTACAGGTGGTCCAGGAAAAATCAGCTGAACCAAGGCCAGCATGGAGAAAATAGAAGTTGATATAAATAGTGCCTGGATGTTAAAGTACAGCTAAATGATTTTTTCCAGTAGGCATATTCACACTTTGTTAAGTAAAGGTGGATCATATACACTTTCTTTTGTCTGGACAAGTCCCTCTTAGATTTTTTCTTGGTGTGGATTTCTTTTATGTATTTTGTTTTGCTGTATGTAAACTGCTGAGCAGAATTACTTTTCCTACATAAAGCAAGAGAAAAAACGATTGAAATGGAGCACTGGTAGAGATTCCAAAGAGAATATTTTGTGTTTGTATCAGGGAGCATATTAGTCCCCAAATAGTCGGTAGGTGGATGAAATAGCCAGTACATCTGTCTTCATCTTTTCATCTGACCTAACTTTAGCATTCAAATTCAGCTGGTGAGGTCTTACCAGCTCTCTTTATCCACTCACAGCGGTCATGACAGAAGGAAAGAGAATGCCTTCTCCAAAGTGGCTCCTAGCAATTGGTGGTGTAACCACCCCTTGTCAAGTCTCATAACTCTCATGTTCATTTGAGAATGAAACTTCTACTTCTTCTTTTGTCTTCCCTGCTACTGATGTTGCCTACTGAAAGGAAATCTCAGAAGCAGAGTCATCAACTGTGTGGCAGAGACCAACTGATTTCTTTCTGTGTCAGGACGGTGATCAATCATCTCCCACACATGAGAGAGGAAAAGTCCCCTTTGCGCTAAGGCAGCCTTCAAAGACAAGCTCAAGTGGGAATGTATTGCCCTACAGTATATAAGAAAACACACTGGCTTCCGGATTTTAATCTCTGATTTCTAGCTGTACCTTTGTATAAGTTGCAAGACACGGCTTTTTGGTTGCTTTCTCCCTGTTTATTTCTTTTCTTCTCAAGATTTGACACAACCTTTTCCTTCTTACCATATGCTTTGTTCACTCCATTTTGTCATTTCCTTCACTATTCATGTCCCATCTTTCCAGAGTTTCCATGCACTTCTTGGGTTGCCAGTTGTGAAGAGGACACATTTTGGCCTCCTTCCCGTGAGGCTAGTTTGAGCTCCTCATTACATGCAGACTGAATACTAATTGCACTGCAGAAGCAGCAGAAAATTTTTGCAGCTCAACACTCAGTAAAAGACCTATGGCCTGCTGTTGCCAAGGTCTGAGCAAACAACCAACTAAAAATTTGGAGGCAGTAGTAAGCCCACTTGCCAGACATCTCTGGCTTGGTTGCATATACTATTGGTAGTGCTCTTTTACCCTTCCAGATCACGGCTTTATTCTTTATGCTGCATTTTATCTTGCAAAAGATGACTTTTTCACTCTTAACATTTTTTTATTATACTACAATGAATAAATTTGCTACCAAGAAGGACACTGGACAGTTCTTCAGGGTCAATCAACTAAGGAGTATCTTTAACGAAGCATGTATCTCCATGTAAGTGTAGCTCTTCAAGGAATATCAAGCACAGTGTTTTTTTTTGCCTCTGTGAATCTGCACTGAGAGAGTACTGTAACCAACTACAGAGCTCAGATTATCCCTACAAAGTGGTGTTTGCATGAAGAGAAACTGTGCCCTGAAGAAAAGCGAATGAGAAATGTTCACTGTGGAGACAGGACTGATGGATTTTGGAAGAAGGCTGCTTTCTCTACAGCTTTTGTACCCACCTGGCAAAATTTCAGGTTTTGTCAATGATGTCTGTAATGCAGAGCTGCTAACAGATATGCAGAGGTACCTTTAGCAGGGATAATTTCTAACCAACTTCAGACCTTTACACTCACAAGGCTCATACTAGGACTTGTGCCGCCTTATCCATACCACTACAGATGTGAAGAAAGAAGTTTTCTGCAGAAAGCATTAATGGGATTTAGGAGCAGAGACCAAGTCTTCATGTACTGCAAAAGGTGCAGCAAAGACTACATCTGCTTGCATTGCTTTCCTTGCTTGAGAAAGAAAGCATCTCTAACTGCTTACTTCTTGAGCTTATGAAACGTGATACAGCTAGTGAAGAAGTTGGACCTCAATCTTTCTTTCTAATTTTCTCACACTAACACAACAGTTTCTTCTTGTGAAGTTCAAGGGGATTAACAGTCATGCCTGTAGCAGTAGTGTGGAGGCCCATAGAAATAGTCAGTGACAGAAGGACATCGCTTTTCCAGGTGGAAGTGAAAGAAAAGGAGACACTGTGTCCCATTTTCTTGTGGAAAAGTAGATTTCCACCATTTATGCTCTTAAGTGGTGACATCATGGTGCATCGTTGTTGCACGAACTCTAAGTGCAGTGCCTGTGTTAACCTGCTGGACACCTTTGCTTCAGTGGTAGTATTTTATTAACTTTCCTGATGTTATTCTTTCTGATCTCTCATTATAGAGATCACTGTGCAGATTGTTAACATTCTGCCATTGCAAGTAGAAAAAATTATGCAAACTCCCTGGACCTGGTAATAGGAACAGCATGCTAATGTTAATTATAGCAAAGGCTTTTGTGAAGCATTTAATGACAACCTTCTCTGCATGTGCTGGTTTCCCAGTCAATACCAAATTACAGATCTTTGCTAACATTAAGACAAATCTGTTTTTAATATCGTGTCTTCACTCATCATCAAAGGATGGCATTCCATTTTTCCTAGTTAAAATGTGTGGTCAACTTGTCATATAATTTACTCCATAAATTTTACAACATTTTCAGTTACATTATCTGAATAATTGCTTTTATTTGCCCAGCTTAGCTTACACAGAATAAGCCTCTGCTAGGGAAAGGGAGGTCTGACAATCAAGATTTAGAAGCAGAACATCAGTGTTTTAAATCATACTAATTTAAGAAAGATGTTGATTTTATTTTCTAAGAGAACTGCAGCTCCAGTCTACATACTTAGTTGGGCTTAACTGTTCTTCACTGAATAGCATCCAATCCCTGGGTCCCTCAATGTTCTAGGCAAAAAAAGTAGTATGTGTAAGTTCCTTCATTAGAACAGACAACATTAACTTCTGTATCTGTCAGCTTGATTAAAAGGAAAGTATTTTTTTGCACACAGATGTTGAAGGATTTTTTAACTGGGAAGATGACCTCAATAACTGCTGCAGAATAAAGCATCTGCGGAAGAGTAGCCCACAGCTGTCAGCAGCAAGGACATGGTCCAGGCCCCACTAGTTGAGCAGGGGTTTTGGAGAAATTACATATGTACCTTTAATTCAAAAGTTTTCTTTCCTTTAGCTTTCTTGCTTTTTTTTTTTTTCCCCCTCAGAAAAGAGATCTAAATTGATAAGAGAATTAGAGATAATTGTGATGGTTTATAAGACTAACAAATCAAACTACCTTTAAGATTTAAAAGAGAACACCAGGCTGGTGTTTCTATTAGCAACCCATTTTGTGGAAATGTTTAGTCCATGGTTCAATGGTTTTAACTATGTATGCAAATCAGTAGTCTTTAACAATCGTATCCTGTATTAGCTGTTAGTGTTCAATAACAAGTAGCTGATACCACATATTTGTGATTCAGTCTTTGTGCCTGAGTATGAGTTTGAGGTGATCATATCTGAATGCTTCCCAGCAAGAGACATCACAAATACAGCCTTGATACTACTTGCCCCCCTCCCAAAAGGGAATCATCTGCTCCAGATGGGGCTTATCTTCCCATCATTTTGCCAGCCATCTTGCATGTATGGCAGCATCCTTGATGTTAGGCAGTATCTCCTGCCTATTTTCAGTTCTTTGAAAGTTGTTTCTGGTTCTTTATCTTACAGATTCTATGACTGAGTTCCTGTTCACGTATTTTCTCATACCACCTGAATACTGGCCAAAGTACTAACTAAAACCTTTGAAAAACACTCATCTTTTTTTTTCTCCTTTGGAGATCCCATTGCTAGCTTACATAAAATGCTTATATGGCATCATGGTATTACAAAAGTCCTTATTCTGTTGTTGCTTACACTATTTTGGTATTTTTTTGTTCAGATTTTTGTCTGTGGTTTCTTTTATGGCAAGCTGGTATAAGTATAGGAACAGGAACAGGTACAGATACAGGCATAGACACAAACACAGGCACAGGCACAGACATAGGTATAGGTATTGGTATTGGTATAGGTATAGGTATAGGTATAGATTAGTGCCCTTACAATTAATCAAGTGCCATAGGGCTCAGATTTCACTCCACATTCCTTTAGTAGACTGCTTTGCAAAAATAACAAGGAATGCTCTGAAGTAGTTTAAGGAGAACGGAAAATGAAGAGAAATCGGAAAATGAGAAATGGGTCAGTAGGCACTGATATGTTTTCTTTCCAATCCTTTCATTTTACAGTAATGTCAGCTCAAACTGTTGTTTGTTATCACAATCTACAAAATACTAAGATCAGGTGAAAAAAAGATTTAAAAGCTGAGGGGGTGGGGAAGGAGAGGAAGGTCTTTAGCTCTTTGTCTACCTTCTATGCTATTTGCATTTACATCAAATATCAAACTTTCCTTTGCATATCCTAACACTGAACTTGCTTATTTAAGAACGTGAAAGCAGAGATTCTACAGACTCATATGACATCTGCAAGCCAGGATTTGAGAAAAACACTAATATATTTTGAGACTAGTAGTCAGTGGTCAGCCTTACTATTGTTCTTTTCGTGGCATAAAAAGTCAAAGGATGATAGATCATAGCAAAATGCAAATCTGCTCTTTCTCTTAACCTCAGATCAGAGAAACTTCAGTCCTGCTTTAGTAAGATACTTCGGCTAACTTTCATGTATCCTGAGCATTTTAAGACCACTAGCTCAAATACTTTCTTTTGTGGTGTAAAGCTAATTCTGTGCAACTTCGTGCTCGTGCATTGCTCCACAGAGAGTGTAGGCTGCCATGAAATCACCTTTATTTACAACCTTGCACCTCTCAATTTGCCCTGTTGTAAGAAACAGTGTAAACCAAAAATCACGCATAGAATCAGATAAATACTTACACACGTGCACATGCACACACATATACACACATGCAGGCATGCACACAACATATGCTATGCAGTTTTACAGTAGTGGGCAGCAGCTCTTTCTGTCTTCATTTGTTTTTGGATCTGCTTTTAACTCTATAAGCTTTCTTTGCTAATGTAAAGATGTACATTTGCTAACTAACAATGCGCTTTTGCTGACCAACAACACATCTGTTTCCAGTAGCAACTGTGGAAAGCTTGAAGTTTGTTTCTATTTGCTGGCCTCCTGCTGCCCAGGGATGCTTTCTCCAGGGTCTGCATTTACTGGTGTATTGCTGCTGGTGCTGCTGCGCATGATGACACAGTAGTGCCTGACTACTTCTATCATGGAGAAAAGGTGCAGTCTGTTCTAGGGCCTTCATTTGGTCCTGCCGTATCTCCTCGTTTTCCTTATGGAAAAATTAAGCCTGTCATGGCATAGCTGCTTCTTTCCACAATTATATCCTTCCCCTCAAAGTTGTCTTTTTCAGTTTCTCATGAGTTTGTGTTGTCTTGTGGAGATTTCTCCCTGAATTAATCTCTTTCTGGCACCTTAGCTCACTCTCCTTCTCTGTCCTGCATAGTGGCATGACCATCCCACAAGCACAGTGCTTGGGCTCACAGCAGAGCTCTAAACAGAGAAATAAATACACCAACAGTGTATGTATTTTTATTCAAAATTGTTGTTTTATATAACCTAACAGTCTCCTCTTTGTACGGTTCTTCAGACCTCCCCTAACCGTTCTATTTTCATCTCTTTCCCTTGATAAATTCATATTACCATCCAAACCAATATTCCTTCACAAGTTATTACTCAGTAACTCATCTACCTTTCCTTTTTGTAGGTCTGGAAAGGATATTAAATTGCTAATTACCTTCTATTGTAGTATTGGAAAATATTTTCTCACAAATATCAATCTTTTTGTGGGAAGAGAGGAAGGTAATGATATAATTATGATCTCACCTTATTTTTTTGATATCAAATCAGAATGATACCTATTTACTGCTTTCAGGCATCCCATTTGCTCTGAGAAAACTTCATCATGTTATTTTATTGAACTGCCTTTACACTTACCAATATTGTGGCCCCCAAATCATTCAGTGTTTATGTTTCCAGCTCTTTGCACGAATGATAAGGAATGTCCTCTAACAACGCTGGGGCACAAAGCTAGCTTCCATAGTTCAACTGAAATGCAAACATCTACTGAAATGCAAATGAGCAGCTGCCCAAAGGCTGAACAACCCTTGCATGACCATTAGGAGTCTGTGTTTTATCTGGTAATTAGATGTAGGATATGTGCATTTTCCTAACCTTTCCTAAGCAGCAGAGACACTTTTCATTTCAGTTTTGAATTGGATCTATCAAATTTGCTTTGCTTAGCAAACAAACTGGGATTTAAGCATAACTGTGCACACTATAAAATGCCAGCCAACATAGCAGGGTTAGCTTGTTTAATTGGAGGCGTTTCTCACAGGAGGTCTATTAACCAGGTTCTTGTGTCATTTGATGCATCATGTGGCTGCTTTACAGTGCCTTGAGCCTCGGATCTCAGAAGGCTGGGGCATCCTTCACACGCATCTATAGTATTTTCACTGCCCCAATTTTTAGATGGTGGTCTTCATGCTTCCATAATTTATGAACCTCTTAATCTGTTCTGTGCTTATGTAAAAGCTCATTAGGGATCTCTACAGGCTGTACTAAAGATTAATAGTCATAGTTGCACCAGGAAGCCATGTGTCAGCAAGTGCCCTATGAAGTGACTTGCTTGACCTTTTAATTTAACAGGAAGGAGAATGAGCAGCAACCCCATACGTACAGTAGCTATAAGTTTGCATGTCTTTCTTCGCCTTCGCATATGTGGTTCTATGTCCTGTGGGGTGGTGTTTAGTCACACACGTTGATGAATATTTCTAAGGCACATTCTAGTCATGAAGACCATTTTGTGTGGTTTGTTAGCTATGGGTTTATGTAGGCTGAGGGATTTTTTACCCTTTGTACTCCCATTACTACATGGTGTTGGAGTTTAGAACAGTTCCTATCATTAGCATGCCCAAAGCTAACATTATATTCAAATGACTGTGCAGGCCATCAAGTGAACAGGGACTGTAACTTTGTCCCTGAACTCATGAAATATCATAAACTGACTCCGAACATCAACAATGACAAAAACATATATATATATATTAGGAACAGAGAACAACATGAAGTCCTCATAGTTTATGGCTCCTTTTTTTTTCCCCTCGTGTGATGTGCATTTAATCCAAACTTACTTTCTTTTCTATAGTTCCACGAATATTGAAAATGGTGCATATAAGCAACATATATTCAAAGAAGCACAAATGATTGAAATGTTATTGACTTTGTTTGAATGCATGAAATAAAAACCTTCCACGTTCTTTCATGATATTTGTGCATTAATGTTTCTCTTCTGCTTTCACTTTTCACAAAAAGGAAAAGCTTTTTGATTTAATATGGGCATATCTTGGAAGAATTCACTGTTTTAAGTTACACACTCATGGATGTAGTGTTCAGGTCAAGTGGATGGCACATGCAAAATAGAGATTTTGCTCCTTACGTAGCTGTTGGACTTCGCATGCAGTGTGTCCACACTCTCGTCTTTCCCATCCCTAGCTTAAAGTACTTCCAAATCCATTGGAAAGGCACACTGATTTTATTACAGACATTGCATATTTGCATACTGCCGCATAGATTTCTATTTTTTCCTTCTTTTTCTTTTCTTGCTCCCATATGGTCCAGCCTGACTCCTTTATCTCTGGAAGTTACTCTGGTTTTAAGAATATTTCTAACAGTTTGGTCCATTTATGAAAATTCATTTTTAAAAATTGCAACAGTCTGCATGTCCTAGTTGATAAGTACTTTTGTAATTCAGCTCTGCCATTATCTTACCTATAGGAGAAGTTTTGTCCAAGAACATGTATGATTCCATCTCTCATAAAATGATCTTTATGATTATAATAATCAAGGAGACTTCTTTTTCTTCTCACTGTGACTTTAAGCACCTTTTGAAAATGAAAGAGTATGGCTTAATTGCAGATGTGTTAATAAGGATATTTTGAATAATACGTTACTCTCTTTGGATCGATCTTTGTGTCTTTCAACAAAAAGATGAACATATGGCAAAAAATGAGTGATTAAAACCCTGCAGTGGTGTATTTAATTTTCCTTAAACCACTAACAAGTATTTCTGGTGTTCAGGTTACCAGATACGAAACATCAGATTTCCTTGTAGAAACCAATAAATATTGTTGCTTATGGTCAAACTTGTTGATGCTTTCTCTATTAATATAAATTTTTTTAAAAATCTGGCAAAATGATTAGTGCTAATAATTGATGCTTCTCTTTGAAATTTCCCTTTCTTTACTAATCCTGTCAAGTTCTCATTTAATAGCTTTTTTAATGGTATTGAGGATGAATTTAAAAAATTTAAGGCATTTTATGTGTTATTTACAAAAATTTCCTGTTAATTTTTCTGTTTTAGCTTACAAACACATGCACATATGTTAGATTTTTTGGGTTTTTTTCTTTACATTGCTTTCCTGTCTAGTAGTTTCTTTTTATCCTGTGGGCACATCTATTTCCCTTCCGACGTTTTGCTAGTTTCATGTATTATATTCTAAGTGCTACTACTGATGTTTTCTTAAGTATTTTTCTTAATATGTAAGTTTTATAATGCAATACTCTCATTCACTCTCTTTCATGAAACCTTCAGAAGCCCTTCATTAACATGAAGGGAGTTGTTATTAATTGTCTGGGTCCTTTCTGGTTTGTAGACATTCGGGAAACTTTAGTCACATTCACCGCTCAGCTAACAAACAACATTTCTGGTACTTGAGAAGTCTCCTAAGATCCAGAGCTTAAGTTAATGATTAAGCAACTGGAGTTGCTTATTCATGGCACAGAAATTTTGAGAAGAAAAGATGCACTGCAAATATGGAGGAATTCAGTGCAAACACAGTGTGTGTTCCTAAGTTATCCAGACAGATGGACATCCATGACAAAGTTCCCCCTTTTCTGAAAAGGTTTTCATTTGCTTTGACCATCATTTGTATGACAGCAGTTCATATTTCGCTTGATTTAGGGATTTATCTTGTCAATTCTTCTTGAAGAAGTTGCCTTTGGAGGTGGAAAGGGGTTTTGCTGTCCCTGAAAACTGTGCCACCTGCTTCTCTGGGTTTCCATCTGGCTTGTCAGACGGCCTGACAAGAGGCTGTTATACCCTCACAGAATAAAAGGCACAGCACGAACACTGATCCTGTACTTCCAAATGGACAGTAATTTTGGTGGAATATACAGTATAAGTGAATGAGAAAAATATTTTTAGAACTAAGGAGAAGAGTTAATGCAAAATTTTTTCAGTATCTGCTCAGTTCCTGTTTTCATCTCTATAAAGCTAGGAGCATAGTTAAACAAGGATGAATTACATATTTTTATTTTCCTGAATGAGAAACACTGTAAAAAAGCAAGTTCATTGCCATTTCACGGCTCGTCAAAAAGTAAAGAAACCATCTACCCTATGATTCAAAGCAGAATGTAACAAAGAGCATGTTACAAAGTGCCACTCTAGGCTAACATATCTGTTAAGAATTTTTAGTGAATCAGGAAAGTTTTTACTTGTTTTTAGAGTTATTAATAGTTTAATAGCTACAGAATTTTACTTCAGATTTTAATTTTACAAACTTTCACTGTTAGGTGATTTTTCATTAATTACACCAGAGACCATTTCAGACGTAGAACAAATGTAAGCATAGCAATATCTGGCTGAGCAAGCTCCTCCCAAAAAAGGTCAGAGAGGCTAAGGTTATCAGGACGAAAACAGAAGCTAAGATCACGCTTGGCTGTCTAATTAGGAATTACTTAGTTCTGCTGTCTTGTTTATATCTTCTGTTGTAAAATATTTTTATGCTCTTTTCCCTCTCTCATTGTTTATAGATTTGATTAACACGGTCTTTCTTCTATGAATAATAACCACAATCTCAGGAAGGAATAACAAATTGTTGTTTTTTGGTTCCCTAAAAATTAAAAAAAGAGAACAACTAAGTCAGTGGAAAGGCCTGATGTAAAAGACAAATAAAAAAAAAAACTTAAAGATAAACTTAAGGAATGTACAGCTGCAGAGTTCTGCCAAAAATCCTAGGAAACAAAATCACATGTTCTGTAAAAAAATCAGTGATTTTTCTACAAAAGACAGTGAGCAGAAGAAACAGAGTCCAGGAGAAAGCATTTATTACAACAGTGCCGCACAAAATTGTAGACTCTCAGGCTTCCTATACTTCGTGGGCAACATCATTCTTTGAACTACAACATGTGATTCAGAACTATTAAAAAAAAAAAAACAAAACAGAGCAAAAAACCCCAACTCCAAAACACATTTGGTAGAAAGAAATGAAAACGATAAGGCATCTGGAAAACATGACCTCTAAAGTGCAATGAAATGAGCTGAAGTTTTTCACATTGTAGAAGAAAAACTGGATGTTTTAAAAAAGGGGCACAATAGCAGTGATGACACTCTTTGAAGGCTATTTTGAAAAGGACGGAAGGCTAGTTTACATGGGAGATGAGAGAAGAAAGTTTAAATTGCAATAAGGGATATTCAAACTAGATCTTAGGAAAAAAAGTCTCCACAATAAGAAGTGATAAAGCACTGAAATAACACAGTATATCATCTCCACTACAGGAAGCACATTCAAGTCTCACAGCCACGTCTCTGGAGTGACTAGGGTATACATCATCCTGCCTGAGGGCATCTGCACTAGAGTGGATGAAATCTGGAAGTCCTTTCCAGTCCTCCGGAAAGAACCAGAATTAGATCTGTATGACCCCATCCAAGATTTCTTACTGAGGATGTACAGCAATTGTCTTCTCCCAGGCAAAGGCTTCACAGAAACTTTGCTCTGGCCGGGGAAATAGGGTGTTTTGTAATTCTTTGTTCTTCAGCAACAATGAAGAAATGTCCATCAGTGCCATTCAAGAGTGAGATTCACATTTCACTTTTCAAAATGTGTCATAGATATCAGCACTTAAACTGAAGGAAGAAAGGCATCTCCATACTGTGTTGGAGCCAGTATCTAGCTTTACTGTAAGTGAAAGTATTAATCTGTGTATTCAGAAGAAAAATACCAAACCAAAAATACCAAAGTTATTCTGTAAATCCCTTGAGATCCTCGCAAAAAAACCCAACCCAACCCCTTTGGTAGTATAATCTTCAGGCTTTTTAGTCATTCAAGAATATAGGGTAATGGTTTTGGAATATAAGACCCATATAGATTTAAAGAGTGCCTGAATGCTACAGTTGCCTTATGCTGATACTTGACTACTAGCAAAATTTAAATTCAGAGCTCAGAGATATCATGGTCATAGGTGTAATACTATGTAATGTCTTCTAAAAGATAAAATGAAAAAGAGACTGATCAGGAAGTGGAACTTCCACTCTTTCAGAAATTTTGATATTTTAGAAAATTATGTTTTATGTATGTGATATTGAAGTGATTGATAGAGTGCTTAATAGAGCACCATTAATAATTAATATGAAGTACCACAAAGTAGCACTATGTCAGTTCAATATAAAGCTGTGCCTATCAGGGCTTCTGTGAAATCTCATGACACCCAGGCACCCAGGCTCTGGTTATGTGTTTTTCAACTTCTCTTGAAAACTAAAATATTCTCCTACTGTATCTCACTTGCTACGAAACACCAAGATCTAAAAGGTCCAATATCTCATATTCAAGACTACCTTACCACTCCAAAAGTGCTACTCCCTTTTAATTTCTGAGATGATCACATTCACACTCTATGAATAAATATTTAGGTTATTGTTGGAGTAAGACAGCACCTGGAGTTGTCTATTTAAATTAGTGGATTAGGGCATTTAACTTAAATCTTTCAGAGATACTGTGTGCTGCAGCTCAGAAACAACTGAAAACATCAGTGTTACCAACATTCTTCTTGTACTAAATAAAAAACACAGCAGAAACAGAGAAGAAAATTAACTATATCCCAGATGAAACCAGAACTATGGTGCAACATCCTTCCAAAAGAATCACTCTAACATTTTCATTAGAACAAACTTTGTCATGAATAGACAAAAATGAGAGCACAGGAGTTCAGAAAACAAATGACATCTTCCTTCATGTTTCATTTCTTTTTTCTCATGGGTATATATGCTACTTCATCCACAAAGTCTTTTTAAACATGACATTCTCTCTAAGCTCTGAGAGAGCTTCTTTTAGAGTGACATGTGAACACTTTAGAGCTGTGTTCTACTAGAGATGTGGAAGCAGATGTCTGAAAAGTGGAAAGTCCCTTTAACAATAATTTGGATGTTTAAGCAGATCTCTAGTGTTCTTATGATTGCATAGCCTTTTGCATAGTACTCTTTGGCTAAGAATGCGAAGTCACACTCAGGTGTGTTTTAAGGATACCAAAACTTAAGAAGAAGTCCTTTCACTTGTGTCTGGCAGCATGATTGTTTCCCAATTTTCTATGGTACTGATGGAATCTAGTGTTAGTTCCAAATACCACAGGGCAAATAAAGGATTTTAAAGTTCATTTTTTGAGCCAAAAATGGGTTTAATAATTAACACGATGAAAAGAAAAAATCCTTTAATATTAAACTGTCATATATGATTTCAGATTAAGATTTTTTTCTAAGAAATTCTCCTTTCTCCTTTAAAAACAATGTCTAAGAAACACAATTCAATTCACAGGCCTCATAACTTTAATTTGTGAATATTCTTGCCATTCCATATCTTTCTTTTTTCCTACACTGTACTGCAACTTTTGAATAGCAGTTCTAAACACTTTGAAACTGTGTTTTGAGTGTTTTTCCTGTTGGTGAATATCTATCAGTTCTAAGTTAAAGAAGAGATAGTTCTGAAAGTGAAATATAATTCACGTCAATATATTATTTTTCATTGGTCACTTGGTATGAAATGCAGCAGGGGAAACATTAAAACAGTCTTTACTGTTTTATTTTTGACAAGCTGTTAGAAATTATTCATATTTTTGTTGTACCTGCAATATGTTTAATGCTGTGCTCTAAGAGAAGTATTTTGTATGCATTTCAGTAGCTCGGGGAAAGCAGCATCTTTTACGGTTCTGCAGGAGTTGTTTCAATTAAATAAGTAACTTTTAAAAAATAAACAAATGTTCATGGCTCTGTCTAGTAACTACAGTGTGGGGGTTTTTCATGTTGGACCTTGAAGCTAAGAAATAGCTTCTGATATACTGGATCAGCTTTCTCTTTTCACTATTGCCAGTTAGTATTCGGGTATGGTTTTGGTTTTGGTTTAATTTTTTCTCCCCTGAACAGTCTTGCCAACTCATAAACTAAATCTTTCTTGTCCTTCTGTCCTTTCACTAGCCCTTTTCCCCCCTGAATCCCATTCTAAATTTGTTCCATGCTTCCTCATTGAGCTGTCCTTGAGAGGCTTTTCCCTCAAACACCCTTTAAATCAGGTAGGTATTAAAAAAGCTAAGATAGTTAATGGAAAAAAATGGAAAAGCTGGAACTAACAAAATTGATCCACAGCTGTACACCATGCTCTGTACCTTATACTATGACACTGCCAGTTTATTTTCTTAATTTAGCAAAACAATTTTAGAATCTCAGTTTAGGGGCCAGAGCATGATTATGAAATCACAATAAAAGATGCAATCTACCCACTCTACCTAAAATGCTGTCGCTGTTTTCAGCTGACAGGTCTTTCTTCATTTGTCTATCTACAAATACCCAGCTTCTTTTCTGAGGTCACTGCAGTCACCACATGAACTTGATACTGGACACATTCCAGAAAATTTTCTGTCCAATACAGAATTAAGGCTACTTTTAGGATTTGTTCAAGCATTTTTATAAAGAAACTCCACTAAGTTACAGTTTTGAATTTATGATGCTTTTGAGTTTATTGATCACAAGCAGTATGACATTTAACAGTGTGAAAGTAACCACGTAGTGATGGTATGTGTTCTTTTCCTGTAAATGTGCCATGCGAGCCAGGAAACATTGGCGAGTGCACAGGTGAAGGCACAAGATGGTTGCAATGACTGTAATGAGTGATACAAGGGATAATCTTTATTAAGCAATTGTCACAGCACTTGCTCTCTAAAGGAATACTGCTGTTTGACATGTCTATTAATACACTCTGACATTTTAATGCTAATTTGCGTATCCATCTTAATACATGTTGTTTTCTTCTTTCCTTGTGTCAAAATAGCCATTCATTTCCAGTCTACCATTGACAACAATACGCTGAGACAAAGTTCAAGCACTGTTTTATAAATGCTTAGAAATGTTGAGTCGCTTACAGAAGTGGAAGTGTTAGCTCTTTACACTGATTTATACCTGCTTCTTATGTGACCTGCGATTTTCTTACTAAAAAGTGAGCCTTACTAGTTGGATGTCATTTTCTCTTTGACTTTTGGGTTGCTACTGTGTGTAAATTGGTTTACCATGAATATGGCAAACTGGGATTTCAAATATCAAGTTAATTTCGGTCTGGATTGGGAAAAGCAGAGGGTGACGGAAAAGCAAATACAAATAATGTTGCCAGGTCACTGGTATAGGATATTTTCAGTGTATAAAGCAAGTTTACTTTCCAGATTCTTTAATCTTTTGGATACTCTTTCCATACCTGTTGTGCATTAAGTGATGTGGTTAACACCAGTCAAAGGTACTTTTCTTTCTTGTTCCATACATTCACCATAGGAGGCTAAAGTTTGTCTTCATGTGGATGAAAATTTGTCCTGCCCTTACCTCTTGGCCTAGCAGATGACACGTATAAGTTGTTTTATTAGAAGTCTTGGTGCCTTCTAGTCACAGGAAACATCTTTATTTCTTTTTATTCCTCTTTAATCTTCTTGGAAGCCTTTTACTGAAAGTTTTCTATATATGAAAGTCCAGCTAGCATGAACATACTGTATGACCTAAACCAGAGACAGTGCTTGAATTCAGTCTCTCAGCTGCCATTGACCAGAGCCTCCCTTTTCAAAGGAATAAACCCGAACATCATGCTTGCATTTGTGATGATGTCTGAAACAAGTCAAATTTTAAAAACTTGGCTGCTAAAATGCTGCACTAGAGCTCAGTTCTTCTGCCATGGTGAGTTTGATCATTGTTTGAATAGAAGCAGGTAGGAAAATGTCTGGAAACAGCAGAATAGCTCTCTTCTCCATAGAACGGCTGTTTAGTCCTTCTGATTGAAAAGCAGTTGTTACCAACAAAGTCATTAGAATCTAGCTAAGGTGAGTCAGATAGTATTTACCAAGAGAGATTCCCTACCTGCTGAAGCTTTTGTTCTGGTGTTTCTAGGATGCTGTGTGACCAACATCACTCCTGGTAGCCAGCCATTATGGGAATAATGTAGACTACTCCAACCTTAAGCTGGAAAAGGACTATTAAGAAGACAGTTTGTGGTAGAAGAGATATGCAAAACCATTAGGCATGTCTCCAAAGAAAATCAGCTTCTGAGAGCTTGGAAGGCATATGCTGTTGTTCTTCATCAGTGATTCCATAACAATTGTGTGTGGTTCTGCTTTCTCATCTATAAGAATTGCTAAGCCCTATTTTCAGTAATATGTTGAGAAATCAGTTAAAAACTTACCTGGAGTTTTGTCTACACATTGAAGAGTAAAACCAGGTCTAGTAGGAATAGATGGAAGTTTGCTACTGAAAAACAGGATTTATGTTTTTGTACAATTGCTTTTGTCACTTGAGAATTTGTCAGTCAATTAAACAGAATTATCAAGACAAAATACCATACTTACTCATAGCTGACCTCAATAAAACCTCAGTAGCTCAACTGCACCCTTTGTTTGAGGAGCACAGGGTTAACAACAGATTAAAACCCAAGAAAATACATATATTTCTTGGAATAAAGGAATATCCCTCTCATCTGAATTTTACATGAGCCTGCCGATAACTTCTCCAGAAATGCCATTCAACGGCTTGTTGTTTAAATACTTTAAATCACATTATACAAACTGGATTTAATTGAGAAATAATACACCTTGGTGCTTGGAGTTAATAGCAAGAACCACATAGAGTAGGAGTTTGGTCAGTACACAAAGCAGGAGTTATAGAACATCTTGTGGGATCTGTTCTGAGGCACAGCTAAGTTTGTGCTCTTGAGAAATAGTCACTTTTTTAGGATTGATACTGTGTGAAATCATTTTAATATTTATGGAACTATTGACTCCGAAAGTGATACAGGTACTCGCTTTTAAAAGCCAAGGATTTTTTGTTGTTTCTTTAAAAGGTTGGATTGTGTCATGGTGAGTGCTATGACCAGTTTTGAGCTTTGACTAATACAGCCTTCGGTCAGCTATTCCAACAGTCCCTAAGCAATTTTGTCTCTATACAGTAGGTTAGTGAGATCAGCACCCAGCTCAATTCCAGAATACCCTACTTCTGAACTGGTGTAGGTATGGAAACAAAATGCAGGGAATACATGTGTAAGCTATGAATTAAATTAAATAACTGTGTGCAAGAAGGAGCATAATTTATTTCTTAAAAACTGTCTACATTGGAAGCAGAAGCCAGAAGACATTTATATTGGAAGAAGTCATATGGGAATCTTAGTCAGGTCTGTCCCTTATGTGCTTTACGATGAGGCTGAAGTTCTAGTAGCAGGACTTATATATCAGTGCAGAGAGCAGACATGGATCCTCCCAGGAGCATAGAGTTATTTGCTTAAGTACCTAACATATTTAGAGAAGCCAGGTATCTCCGATACCAATCCCTGCAACACAGTATATCATTTCAGCAAGAGCATTCCTGAGGGTGTGACTGAGGGATCCTTCTTGCCTGTAGTATGCCTCTCTGTAACATTTACCAACTTGCAAGTATTTATGTAAGTCATATGGCTAATGCTGTTTTAAATCCAGCTTCTGGCGTTTCATAGAATGAAGTGAGAGTGTCATTACACAAACAATTTGCAAGAGGATTGTCTCTAGGGCTCAAAACCTTGAAGTAATCAAATAAAATAGCAAACTTCAAACAATAATAAATGTGCACAAAAGTTTGACAAGAAGGCAGTCAGATGCCAATAAAATTGAGCAGAGAAGCACATTAATAATGAAACATTGTAAGTTGGAGTGTAAGCTGACTCCCTCTAGGGAACAATTGTCATGCTGGTATATAAATTAATATGGTACACTTAAAAAAAATAAGTAGGAACAACAATTAATGGAATGCAATATATACTTGGCATTGGAGTTTTGATCAGCTTGAAAGGCAATTATTTATTATTGAGTATTCGAAATTGCCTACAGCCTTGTTTGGGAATGTTCCCATGAGCACATTACGGTTCTGAATAGTGCTGTCCAGGAGTGTTTCATTGATACCTTTTCTCTCATGGAAATGTATGATATTTGGTCCCATTTGCATGAGTTTTGCAGTTTCAGGATCGACTTTACTTTTGCTCATACTAATCTGTTGGCTATAGACCTCTTCTGGATACTTGTTTAGATTACCAGAGAGGAACGTTGCTTGCTCTGTGACAGGAGAAATTCTTTGTTGACAGAGAATGCGTTGAGTCTCACAGAAGAGTTTGTGATTATGGCTCAGTTCTGGAGGTACTTGCTGAAGATGTGAGACTATATTGAAATGACTGTTCTTTAATCACTTTGTCCACCCTCTCTCTCAGGCATGAACTGCCCCCCCTACCCCTGCACATGCCACACAAACCCCCACATATCTCAACAGATTTTGTTTTCCTCAAATAGGTTTACATGAGACCTCTTCACTGCCAGAGAGACAGAAAGATAAAAATCCTAATGGGAAGGAGCGGAAGTGGAAATCCTGTTTTAAAATCTGGAAGATAAAGAACTTCTTTCTTTCCCATTTAATTCTGGACAGAGAACAGACAATCTAGGACTATCAGAAGCTAAAGTCTGGAACATTCTCTTGACCATTGGAGACCTGAGTTGAAGACTTTTCTTTGTTGCTAGTTTTCACTGGAGTTTCTGTGCACTTGTGAACTCTGAATCATCCAATGTAAATTTGGCAGAGAGAACTAGCAAAGAACTTTTGAAAGTTTTAAAGAATAGTGTAAAGTGGATGTAAAAACAATTTTTCTTGCTGAGTAACAAAATAAAGAAGAGCAGGACCTTGCCTTGAAAGCATATTGTGCTTAAAGATGGACAGGTTAATATGCCTGCTAATTTCAACACAATGGACTTGGGCTTGTGGGTGCAACGTGCTTAGATGATATTTCATGATACTTGATACTTATGATCAAGAGCTCTCAGTCTTTTATGTGTGATCTTTTATTCTGGATCTGTGGGATTTGTCACAAGTTTTGGTGCTACGACCAAGAAAACTTGTGTTGTAACACTTAGGAATTAATTGCAGGAGAAATACGAGCTGTAGGCATGACAGCCATCTCTGTCATGGGTTTGAAGATTACTCCTGTGGTTGGCTAAAAACAGGCAATAAGAATGCCTTAACATCTATACAACAGTGCTAAGTTATCATCAGATTTAACAGTGTAGGACTGTCAGCCATATGATTCCTCCTGCTGATATTTCTGATGTATTTCTCATATGATTATGATATGGCCTAGAAAAATAGTTTTGTCTTCACAGACCTCTTGTGTAAACAGAAAGACATCATAGGAAAATTCTAACCTCTTTTGTATTTCATCTTTCTCTGTTTGTTGCGACTCTCTCCTGAAGAAATGAACAGTGGCTGAGGATCTCACATGGGATCAGCCAAGCCCCAAAAGTTGGACTTTTTTTTGATAATTGCTGAATTATGCTGTTCCAAACACTTGCCGTCTCTGTCACTTGTCCTTCTCTATGACTCTGCATGGCTTCCACGTACTTTCTGTTAGCTGCTGCCTTTCAGGCTAGAGCTGGCTGTATTTCAGTAAAATACATATCACATACCAAAGTGCATGTCTAAGGGTGAAGACTGCATGCAAAGTTTAGCTGTTCATGTCCTGTGTCAGGATGTTATGATACTGATCAGGTCTCTGAAGAAACAGAGGTGTTATGAGTTATTAAGAGATATGGCCAATATGGCTAGTACCAAAACCTCAGGTCTGTAGTATGGTACAAGATCCATCGTATAAAACCCTGTTTTAACTGGATGATAAAAAAAGAGATAAACAAGGGGGAGAAATGGATAGATTTTTGTCCAGACTTTATCCAGGCGGGAATACACTTCTGAAGGCATAGAACACAACCAGCTGGTTATTCATTAAGGATTGTATTGCTTCCTATATATCTTTGCTTTATTTAATATTGAATAATTTGGAGTTAGTTTCTCAAATCTAGCATGCATGAATTTACCGAGTAATTCGGAGCGCTTTACCCACAGGGCTTAAGCTGTTGAGACTTAGTCTGTGACATATCTGCAGCTCTGTAAATGTGCTGCACCAAAGAAATCCCATCTTTTGACCATTCCCTTGCAATAAACAGAGTACCAGGCAGAAGCACTCCCCTTGCAGTAAAATCTGGACGCCTTTTCTTTTAAAAAAGTTGTAGAGTGTTACATGAGAACCAGAACTGTGTTAAAGGAATGTATAGTTTGCAGAGCTGTAAAACTAAGAAACAGTGTGGACTTGAGGAAATGTTGTGACAAAAAAGCTATGACAGTGGTAAACATAGTTAATGGAGTGCTTCAGCCTTCTTGTTTCTCTTATGAATGCTTTCTCTATTCATTCTGAAAGATGAAGAAGCAGTTTCTTAGAAAGTCAGGTATGAAGGGAACAGCTGCCCTAAATGGGAATCTGTGCTGAGATCTGTTAAGTGCTTCTAGTCACTAAATGTGGTACAGATTTTGTCTTGGTGTTCAAAAAGCCTAACTCATGTTGAGTTTAGTTCTTGAACAATAACAAGTCTGTCTGGGAAAGAAGGTAAACTCATTTTAATTTGTTGTGGGAGTCTGCACAAATATTTTACATGAGAATGAGAAATATTTATCTTCACTCATCAAGAATCTGTGGATTCAGACTTTCCTTTATGAGAGACCTAGGACACAGGTAGTCATATTATGAATGAAGTAAGAAATTTCAGAGGTTCACTTTGATTTGGAGGACAGTCTAATGTTGCATAGTAGGGAAAAAGAAAGTGATTATTTCAGTAACAGAAAACCTCTACCTCCTTTTGTATTTTTAGTCCATATTTCCTTGTTCTACTCCTTGTCAGACATGGATTAAAAAATACCCCTTCCCTCTTTTCAGATTTTTTATATATTCAGAAAGTCTTCTAGAATTTCTCTTCTTGAATATTTTTCTCTATAAACTTAAAAAAAGTCTACTGTATTCCTTTTTTTATTCCAAATTTACGATTGATAAACTTCTATTTGAACACTTTTAATCAGCTGCTAAAACAGCTCCTTTTTGTGATTGGCGAGATAGTGTCTAGATTTCTCATATTTCATAAATGTGGAAATTTTCCCACAATCTGTTTTCTGCTCCTAGACTTTTACTTGATTGAGAAATCTATAACTTTTTTGTTTGTTTGTGTGTGTGTGTCTTTCAGCTGAAATTTTGCTGTGTGCCCTGCTGCTAGTAGGTGAGATGTCCTTGCAGTGTAGGAAAACAAACTTTTAAATGTCTTTGAATTACACGTAGCTCTGCCACTGCCTTGACCTTTTCATCTGCTGGCTAACAGTGTGTCTCACATCGCTCCAGTTTCTGCAAAGGTAGCACAGTTGTATGATCTGCTTATCTTCTAATAAGCCATTAATACACTCAGTTTATGAAAGAGAGAAATATTTCACTTTGTTGGCTGTCTTTCAGCCAATATGTGATGGTTTCACACAGCAATGCCTTTTAGTTGTACTTCTGGAAACATCTCTCCAAACCTACATAAAGATTGACTGTACATTATGGAATACAGAGAAAATGAATTAGAACACATAATTCAACTTCCAATGGAGCAGAAGTTCTTAAAACTGAGTCTGAATGCCAGTTGTATGCTCAGGTTAGAAAAAAAATCTCTTTGTCTTTGAGTCAGAGTCTGTATTGGGACTGATCTCACAGGTTTAAGTGAGAAATCCCTGGCAAAGAAATTCCTAACAAACAAGAAAACATCACTGAGTTTTGCATACATTTCTTAGATTCCTGGGCCACAGAATGGGAAAGAGAATCTTGTTCATGTTCTTCCTTCTTACAGGTGTTGCCTTAAGCTAGTGAGGGAAGATTCCAAGCTTTACTCTCAAATAACTAAAAATACTGTAATAGGAGGCAGAACACCTTCAACCAAAATGAATCTTATCTGCAACAACAATGAACTCATTTGCAGAGTATCTACATTTATGAGTCAAGTGGATTCAAAACACAGGCTATGAAACATGCTCGTCAGCAGTTAGGTGGCCACCTTGGTCTCTGGAATTTAGAGTGCAGGAGGAAGAATATGAAATCCTTTATACTGATGAAGGAAGGGGTTAAATGGGATTTTAGCAGAAGTAGCATTATCTAATAGTTGCAGTCCATTGAAAGAGAACTGATAGTGCCTATCTATTGTCCAAATTAATTGAAGCAGAGTCATGTGTCTCCATACAAAGGGGTTAGTTCCTGATAGGGGCTGGGAGTCGCCTAGAACCGGTCAAGATCGACCCTGCTGTATGGACGGGAGCCAGGGGAGAACTGAGTTTGCACAGAAATAAAGGTCAATCAGTGGACACCATGAGGAAGAGGATGGGCCTTCATCTTGGGACCCCCAACGACCACCACTAGGAGGTACTGCGCAAGCGCAGCTGGGAGGAGACTATGGAAATTATTTCTCAGAACTAGTTTTGATGTGCAATGAGGATAGATGCATATGTATAGGAGTATTGGGAAATCTAATGTATATGTAATATTTGATTGTATAAATTGAAGAGACACGTTACTGCTTGGTGCTCACGACTTTGGTGGGACTACCCCCCCATGTCGCCCGGCACCGAATAAACATACCTGCTTTACAATCTTACAGATTGTGGAGTCTGCTTTCCGCACGTCACTGAAAACAAAATAAGAAAGCAAAGATCACAGTAACTGCCCTGAAAGCGCACATCAGTTTTAGGATTAACAAAATGATTCACTTGGTGTGAAATGGTTCTTTTCTGAACTTAAAAATAAGAGTTGTGTGTGGAGTTCATTTGGCATGCAGCTTTGTCTGCCTCTTTCTCTGTTTGCTCATTTGGGTTTATTTTGTCCTGCTGCTGAACAAAGCAACCAATTATTTGCAGATCTCTTGTCCATTATACCTCTCAGCACTTTGCAGTCCTTGACCACAAATGAGGAGATTTCCCTATGTGGGGACAGAGATGAGAATTATTTCTGCTTTTCTTAGAAAAGGATCAATCCACTGAAGCCTCAGAGGATATCACCCAAGGCACTGACTGTAGAGAAATTTCTCTCTCTTCGCAGCTGGAGCATCTTTGACTCTATAATGTGTGAGACCAGTAGTGTCTGCTGTGCACTGGGGTTGGCTTCTCAGCTAAATTCTGACACCTGTGGGCACTGTTGCAGGTTGTACTAGTGTGGCTCATCTCCAACTCTAAAATCTTTGTACATTCCCCAGCCTTGATCGAATATCTCTATGAACTTTGTTCATGCGATATATGGTCCTGCAGTAATCGTATTAAACCTTAAATTATGACAGTCTTCTTTGAAACTTTATGAGATGAAAGTTACTGATAAAATAGTCACCTGTGGAGCTCATTTGGGCTAGAACGATAAGCTATTATACTTCACATAGCTTTCGGTACTTACTTTTGTAACAATATGTTGAATTTTACTGTTACACAGAAGTAGTTTAGGGATCAGACCAGATCCCGTTAAAGGTCATACCAGTTCTTGAACAAACTAAAGCTCAGATTGTTTCCTTACTTTGGGATGCATTCACCCAACTTTCTCCTGACAGCATGTCAGTCTCCTGACACCTGCTCAGCTTGACTTATGTCATAGTAAGATTTTTACTTTTGTTTTCGGAGTTTAGAGAAATTTTCATTAAAAATACATCTTAAAATACATGCCTTGGAAAAGAGAATTATGTGAAAATACACTGAGAATAGCTTATACTTTTCCCCTTCTTTTATCTCAGGAGATAAATGAAAATAATTACACTGAAACACAATATATTGCTCTTTTTTTTCCTCCTGTATTTTTTTGTTTTTCTTTTTTTTCCCAAAAGTGATACATGGGGAAATGATAAAAGATTGAAGTACTTCCCAATATAGGATAAAATAATTAATGTCTTTGTGGTCACTAGAGAAATATGTTAATTTTACTGTCTGTTTGGAATAAAAGTATGTAGATGCATTTCCCAGATTTGGGCCAGCTCGTGTTGGTGTAATCCCTCTAAATACAGCCTGTTTGACTAAGGACCTAATTTTTAGTCCTGCTGAGAGGTAGCTGGTTGTAGTGTGCTGGTGTAGTAGCTCAATATCGTATTGCAGTATCACAACAACTACATGCCTTAGCAGCAGATGGTCCAGACGTGATCTGAAATATCAGCTGGTGACATCACTCCCATACTTGCTGACCCAGTACTTTAAGTCCCTGTTTTCCAATCCTTAATTGCTTGCTCTTTGGCTGCTTGAACTTTCGCTTTCTTCCTTTTGCTGTAGTAAGGAGAAAAATTAATAAATATTTTTGCCATCTTAATGTATTTGACTCAGTGACATTTAATGGCATACATTACGTTTCATTGTGCAGTTCTTTGGCTGTTTGGCATGTTATCCTTGGCTATTTAAATGCTCTTACAAGTCTATTTATTGACACATCAAAAATAAATGAAGCTTTCTGTCTATCATCCAATACATGAATCTCCACGGCTACAAAATTTTATACTCCTGTTGTGGTTCAACCCTTGTACGCAGCTCAGCCCCACACAGCTCTTTGCCACTGCACCCCGGCAAGATGGGCAAGAGAACTGGAAGCACTAAACTGTGAAAACTCACAGCGTGAGATAGACAGTTTAATAGGTAAAGCAAAAGCTGCACATGCAAGCAAAGCAAAAGAAGGAATTCCTTCATGACTTTCCATTGGCAGGCAGGTGTTCAGCCATCTCCAGGAAAGCAGGGATGCATCATGCATAACATTTACTTGGGAAGACAACCACCATCACTTTCTACATCCTGCCCTTCCTTCTTTTTTCCTCCAGCTTCTAATGTTGTGCACACGGTCATATTGTGGGATATCCCTTCAGTCAGCTGGGGAAAGATATTCCGACTGTATCCCCTCCCAAATTCTTTCCCACTCCCAGCCTACTCACTTGTGGGGCAAGGTGAGAAACAGAGAAGTCCTTCACACTGTGCAAACACTGCTTGCCAATAGATAAACATTTGTGTGTTCTCATAGAATCATAGAATAGTAAGGGTTGGAAGGGACCTTCAAGATCACCTAGTTCCAATCAGTATTTTGGTCAAATATCCAAAGTATAGCACAATATAAGCTACCATGAAGGAAATTGACTTTATCAAGGTCAAAATCTTGATTTTGACTACAAAGACATTTGAAAACCTGGAAAAGAGCCATTACAGATGAGGAGAAAATAGTTCTGCACTTAGTACCATTATTCAAATTATTTGTAAGTGCCTTTTAATTTGCAGATGAAATCAGCCTTTATTTTGCAAATTAAGCTTTCCAATTATTTTCGAAACTGAGGGATTACTGTTAATACAAAATATGTCATATGTGGAGTTCTTTTCATAAGCATAGAAATGCAGTGGCTGGAAGATATACTGAGCATCCCCGGGCCTATTTTGTGTTTAGAAGTGAAGCAGCATCCAGAGAGGAAAACAGCAACAAGATCAGTTCTGAACTGAAATCTTCTGAAGCTGCCCACGTCTGTTCCCATGGGGCAAATGGGGACATGCCATAGACAGCCAAGTGCAGACTGTGATTAGATTTCTCCTGTGCTGAGGTTTCCTGCCACTGCTGCTCTGGGGAAAGACTCTGTATACTCGACAGGTGATTCCAGCTGCCTGGGAGTACAAGTCTGAGTGTAAAAAACCCAACAACAGCCATATTTCTGGTGTGTTCCTTTTAGTCTAAGAATGGTCTCTCTAGTTCAAATTTAAACTCCCTCTGGATCCACTAAGCTTTGTTCTCTTGTCCTGAGACAGACTGGGTTTTCTATTAGCAAGCAATAAGAGACAGTATTCCTTGTCTGGATGAGTGGCTGTGAGCCTGTGTGTTATGTGGCACACAAGCTTTAAGAGGCTTGTATGAGGAGAGAGTTCATAATTTGATAAAGGTACTGGAATATACATTTCTGAAGACAGAATATGGAACTACTGACCAGAATTTGTTGCTTGGAAGTGAGCAGAACAAGATTTGGCTTGTAAAGACGTTTGTGAAAATGTCACAGAAAGAGGCAGACAAAATCTGCAGAGTTCCTGGGGTTCAGGCATGCTCTCCTGCATCCTTTTGCTTGCTGAAAAAACTTCTTGCCTGCCAATGGAACACATGTTTTCCTCTTCTTGTCCAGAAATACCTGCTTGTGTATCTGGATCTTGCAGCTCTATGTTAAGGGACTAACCAGGGATGTGGACATTTCATAGACTCAAAACCTCACCTCGTATATTTGTTATGTCCTTCAGTAAATAATGTCATCTTATCTTGGGAACCTGAAAAGATTCTAGACTTAAGCCAAAGTAAAAGAAAACAACAAAAAAATGAAGGCATCTGTTGTCAATATTGAAGATAGGGAAGCTGCAAATATTTACCAAAGGCAAAGATGAAGAAAGGAAAAAACAAAACAGGATTTAATCTGTTAAATCTAGGAATAAAGGTCTGTCTCCTTTTGCATCCAGTTGTTTGCCAGGCACTCATCTTCCGGAGATTTCTATCTTTCAGCATACTAGGGGTCTCAGACTAAAGCTATAAGCTAAGAAAAAACAAGTGTTAGTGGACAATCTTATTTCTAGAATCTATCTCTATTTTGAAATCCTCTTCAGCCACAAGACAGCTTAAATTATTTCTGAATATAAAAGAAACACATACATTGCAGACAGTAAGAATCAATTCTCTCTTGAATAAAAAAGAAAGGAGGACATTTCAGGGAGAGAAATTTTGGCCATTATTCTTTGGCAAAATAAATGTTATTTTACTTTCCTGGAAACATCTCCTCCAGATATGATGTCACAATTGGTACTTGATCAGCCAAAGAACAGCTTCTTGTCTCCTGATGAGTATAGTCATCCTTTATGCAAAGCATTTCTTTATTTCACTCCTTTTTTCACTCATTCTCTATGTTAGTATCACCCAGAATAAAGACATTAAAAGTAATATGTGAATGTGGCTAATTACTGGTATTGACTGAAACTAGGCAGAATGTTGCTTATTTGCTTTGAGAAAATAGGAAACTGGGCAAGTGAATTCTGAAGATCTTAATTCTAAAATATGCCACAGTTAGGTGTGTGAATAGTTGTCCAGGTAATGAGGCTTCTGGAGAGGAGGAAAAAAGTGCATTGGGTTTCAAGTTCCCATCATGTTTGGAGACTAATATTTTAAAGTGAAGTTATAAAAAATATGGAGAGTAATGCTATAAATGAAACCAAATTGCCATAGACTTCTGGCACCTTATGAAAGTGTAGTAACTAAATTCTGATGAAACTGAGGTCCACAGTAATTTTTAAATTTATTTAAAAATTGAGCATTCCAATCTGATGAAAATATCTAGGAATAGTAGCAGCACAGATGGACTTGCACTTGCAGTTTAAGCATTACAGGAAACTCCTTGATGGTTAGCTGTTGCCAGCTCTATTTGACATAAATTCTTCAGAAAGTGTTTTTGAGACAGCTGGGTTTTTCTGAGATGCGACTCTGGAGTACTCACAGCATTTAGACGTGATGTCACAGGGCTGGACTATCAAAGGTGTTCGTTCTGACGTTCTGTGTGTTGGTGCTACAGACCCACAACTATGTATGTAGGCTATCAGAGGGAGATGTACTGTTTCATGTTTATTGGTTTTCTTCTCCAGACTTCAAATATACAGCATTCCACCATCTTCAAATATCCCTTTATGCGTATTATACAATCAGCTTAAAGTAAAACTCTTTTTTCCTTGGTAAAAACATCAAGTGTGCCCAGATAGCACTGAGCACTCTTGCCTGCATTTACAAGATGATAGGATCTCACTAGTTAAGAACTATATGAAAACAGAGTGTTCTTTATTGTGGGGGGCCATCTTTTAGGAGGGGAGGCAGAAGAATGAAATTAAGACAGAAGGAAGGCTGTTGGAGAATGTCATTAAGCTTCAGATGGCCAGAACTAGGTGGCTCTGACTCAGGCAAAACAGATTTTGCAGAAGGGGTTAAACTTCATAAATTGTCAGTTAACATAAACATTTAATTACCGATTCAGGCACTGTGAAGCAAAGACAAACATTTAAACACTGCTTTCCCAGGCTCAGTTGCACTCCAGACACACTCATCCCCCATGCCTGGTCCCCACTCCCATAATTTTCACTGCAGGTTGCACTCAGTCTTTTAACTTAAACTGAAGGTAAGAACAGTATAATTCCTCTCAAGGTATTTTAGTGTGCAGAGATAAATGGGTGAGAAAGAGTACAACCCATTTCCTCTGAACATCTTCTGTTTATGGAAACAAAGCAGGCTCTGGGGATATTTGGTAAAACACTGTACTCCAGTAAGTAAACTCCACAAATTCAGATGTCTGAAGCACACCCAGTAATCCCTGACATTAACTGAACCCTACTATGTGCTTTTGTAAGGAAAGCATGAGGAATTACTGTTGTTCAAGTCAGAACAAAAAAATTATTTTAGAATTACACAAATTTATTAGAGTTAACTCATTATTTTATGACAAAATTCTTTTGATGACTGTAAGTAAAAGATTTTCTTTCTGTTTTTCTTTCCTTTCTTCTTTTTCTTTTTCTTTTTCTTTTTCTTTTTCTTTTTCTTTTTCTTTTTCTTTTTCTTTTTCTTTTTCTTTTTCTTTTTCTTTTTCTTTTTGTTTCTCTTTTTCTTTTTGTTTCTCTTTTTCTTTTTGTTTCTCTTTTTCTTTCTCTTTTTCTTTTTCTTCTTGTTTCTCTTTTTCTTTTTGTTTCTCTTTTTCTTTTTGTTTCTCTTTTTCTTTCTCTTTTTCTTTCTTTTTTTTTTTCTTAGAAAAAGAGTTATAATTACATAATAACTCTTTTATTTTATAAGATCTTTTGAGAGAGGTAGGAAAAAATTGATGAACTGTGGAGTTAATTTCTCTTCCTCTGGTCTGAAATTTATACAATTTTCAGACAAATTTCAAACTTCAAATCAATGGCTTTCTGGATATTTTAATTTCTTTTAATCTGTTCAATTTATTAGCATCAATACCTTGAAATTTAAATAGTTATTCCAAACCCCTGTTTAGATTAAAGTTTGCTGCTTTGTGTTTTGTAACTGGTATCTCATATACTGGAGAGTTTGTCTATTTTGTTTAACTCAGTTATTTTCTCTGTTGTGGTTATTCCTCCCTTTGTGAGCATTGTCTCTTTCAAAAGATTTGTTTTTATGTTGGACGTTCTGTGAACCGACTCCGTGTTTCACTGGGATTCCAGCACAGACAAGCATGTGTCCGTCTGGGTAGGTCTTATTACAGGATTGCAGCTAACAAAATGTCTTTAAACCTGCCTCATGAAATATTTGATTTCCAAACACATCTTCTTCCAAATTGTCTAAGAACTGAATGGTTTACACCAACAACATGGTTCTAATATTATCTTATCTGTAAACTAAATATAAAAACACCTTGTATGTGCAGTCTTATTAACCTGTTTACAATCAAACAACACTTTCCTTTAGAAATGAAACCTCCACTAAATGCAGTACAAATATCGCTACTCACTTGATGCCTTTTCAGGGAAAGCATAAAATCTCTCCATTACGAAATATATTAGTTCCACTGTAGTTATCTGAAAATTATTACTATGTTTTGCAATAGTTATAGTAACAGAAGATTGGATTGGTGATGGATTTCTCATTTATCTGATGTTTATGCTGTTTAAAATGATTGCTTCACATGCTGTGTATTCTTGATTTTCTAAAGCTTTCTTCTTTGTTTCTTTCTACTTCAATTATTTTTTTTTGTTCCTCTCATTGTCATGCAAACTGTTGCACCCACTATTCTTTGGACTTGCTAAGAAAGAAGGACATACTTCTCTTTTAGGCTCTTGCAGTGTTATAATTGTTACTGCCTTCTGTTTCTCATGAAGTACCTGCCTACACTGGTTCCCTACACAGGTCTAAATAGTGGACTTCAAACCATAGCAGGGTTATACTGACAAAAAAAGATATCTGCAGTAATTTTTATTGCCTAAAGGCTCTAAAAAAAAAAAGCATCATCAATATAGTCAGTCTCGGGCTAATAGTGTGGAAAGTTTTGCCTATATGTTAAAAAAGAAAAAAGAAAAAAGAAAAAGAAAGATATTTCCCTGTCTTGTTAAAGGTGAAAAATTGTTACTGTTTTTTGGGTTTGCCCTTTTTCCTCTGCACAGATTTCATCATCTTTACTGCAAATAAAGGCAGCTCCATCATCAAACAGTTTGGCATTGAACAGAAGTAGAAGTTTCACAGCCTGGGGACAACGAATGGTCAAAGGATGCATTTTACACAGTCAGTAATTTCTCTCCCATCAGTATCCAAAATGCGCAACAAACAGGTAGCTTGAAGGAAGGTGAACAAGAACAATGACAATTTGGCTATTCCTTGTATTTCGAGATTATGCCATCACGCTGTTAGTGGGACTGTTGAGAGATCTGAACCTGTGAGGAACGAGCAAGCAGGCGCAGCTGGGCCTGAATATGGTGAACCACTAAGGAGCCCAGTATGTGCTCCTTCACGTGCCATCTTTGGGGGGTGGCCCTGCTCCCCACCCGGTAGCACTAGATGGCAGATGATTACCTGGAGTCTCTGGAGTATGTGTTACCCATTTTGAGCTTCTTGACCACATGCAGGTCTTCACCAAGTGCAAGGTCAGAAAGACTCTCTGTTCCCCTGTTAAATGAAAAAAACATACTTCCACATACTTGGTGAAGTTTCAGCTTGCTGTTAGCCAGAGTCAAAACATGGAACATATTTTGTATACACTAAAACGTCTTAAAATGTGACACAGTTGAGCTGCTATATATAAACTTGTCTGTCAGACTTGTGGCCAAATTGCTATAGCTATAAAACTAAGAACCTGAAGATATGTAACCCATTTGAGTGAAATCTGAGCATTGACGTGATTATGTGATTCTCCAGATAAAACTGTTCAGGATCTGGACTACAAAAACTTGGCATAAGTGGTGCAGAAATCAGGAAACATCAGTTATTATGACTAGAAGAACTGATAGAATCGTAGAATCATAGAAAGTTTTGGGTTGGAAGGGACCCTTAAGGATCATCTAGTCCCTACTCCTCTGCCATGGGCAGGGACATTTTTCACTAGATCAGGTTGATCAGAGCACCGTCCAGCTTGACTTGTAACACTTCCATTTATGGACAAGTTCTCTGGCCATCCTGTTGCTGTGTCTCACTACACTCATTGTAAAAAATGTCCTCCTTATGTCCAATCTAAACCTACACCTTCCAGTTTAAAACCATTGCCCCTTGTCCTGTCACTACAGGCACTGGTAAAAAGCCCCTTCCTGTATTTCTCATAAACCTCCTTTATGTATTGAAAGGCTGCAGAAAGGTCTTCCCAGAACCTTCTGTTCTACAGGCTGAATAATTCCAATTCTCTCAGCCTTTCCTCATGGGAAAGGTGTTCCATCCCTCTGATCATTTTTGTGGCCGTCCTTCGGAGCTGCTCTGACAGGTCTATGTCTTTCCTGTGCTGAGGATCCCAAAGTTGGATGCAGTAGTTCAGGTAAGGTCTCACAAGAGCGGAGTAGAGGGAGAGAATCACATCCCTCGACCTGATGAACACCGTTCTTTTTATACAGACCAGAATGCAGAAAACCTGGATGAGATTCAGACATGGGAGAATCATTTGCACCCCTGATTTTTGCAGGTCTGCTGGTCTGATGACGAAACAGAGTTATTTTATTTGTGTAAGGTGATTATCTATGTTACTTACAGTCTAGGAGGGTCCAAATCTTTAGAAGATGTATGATAAATTTTAATGCAATAGATGGATATATGCTGCTACTAGTATGGATTATAAGAACTAATTTATCTTATTTTTAAAACTGTAACTTTGTATAAAGTTATATCAGTGTTTTTCGTGTGTTATTTTATATAGTTATTTATAGAAGATTTTTTCTGTTGATGTAGAGTAGTAGAGGAACAGAAGTTCATAGAATTCTTCTTATCCAATCATGTTTGATAACATAATTTAAATAGAAAGAGGTGTTGAACAGTTATTTTTTAAATGTAGCTCTGCAAAATGGCTTTAGGAATAGATAAATTCTAAGTCCAAATAAATATACTGAGCCGCATTCATTCAGCTACCTCAGTGGAAAAGAACTTGGTTGATGAAGACTCTTTATGGCTGAAAAGTAGGGCCTTGGAAAGCCAGAGCTATTTGTTCCATGCAAGATCCATTTTCTGTCCTTCTGATTAGGATACAGGACAGTCCCTTCTTGCCTTGCTCAGGATGGAATGAGCGCATTTTCAGGCACAATGAGTAGGTGTTTTGATGCATAAATGTCAAATTGGCTGGGATGCTCAGGATGCTAGGTCCTGTTTGCAGTCCTGTGCTATCCCTGGAGAGACTTGGATCCTGTTCTAATACAAGTCTTACTATTTCCTTTTAGCTCAGGTATGCCAATTGTTCCTCATTGTGGACGGACCTGAGAAACACTCTCTTAACTTTGTGTAACTGTCATGTCGAACCAGTCTGGAGTCTTAGGATCATCATTACCTTTAATACCTCCATGGTCTCCCTCAAAGTACCTTTCTCCAGTTTCAGGCCTCTCACTGTCAGCTTGATTGTGTCAGAATTCGCATCATTCTCCCTTAAGGTTTGGATTTATATGTTCACCCTCTGCCACCTAACATTGTTCTAGAAAGTCTGTTGATAGTTTAATGCCTGAAATTCTGTTCCACTAGATTCAACACCAGTTGTTAACACTGTAACAGAAGCAAGATGAGACTTATTTTAGAAGGAAATCATTATCGCTAAAACGTCCAGGAAAAAAGTTAACAGGATAAAACCAACTTGAAGTCTTGTGCAGCTAAAGTGACACTTTTTTGTTGTGTTGGTCATACTTCCCTTTGTTTCTCTCAGGTCTTGCACAAAAACTTCAAGAGAGGTGCATTATCACCATGCTGAGCAGATGCCTCTTTGTTTTAATTTACTGGCTGGAAGAATTGTACAAGCAATTCCTAGTCATCAGAGGAACTCAGGAAGACAGGGGTCTTCATGTAATCTGCATATTTTGGCACTTTTTAATATAATCATCTTCCAAATTCCAAAACATCCTTAGTCTTTGCATGGTCCTGGGAAGAAAGTGTGTGGTGATATAGGCTAGCTGCAAGTAGTGTATCCTTGCTGGTGGACTGTTCCTCCTGGCCATCATGGCTCTGTAAGATGGCTTGTGAGAGGGTGCTGGGAGGGTAGTTTTGGTGACATAAAGTCAACACTCCTATTTTCCATCCATGCCTTCAAGTAATTGCTGGTATTTTTAATATTTCCTGCCTTTAAGAGGAGTGATTTCTGTTTAACTCTGTCTAGAGAAACAGTCTGGCTTTGCTTCCAAAAGTGAGATTGAAAAAATATTCTCGAGAGCGTGAACACACAACAGATGTCTGAATGTAGTGGTTTTTTTCAGGACCGTTAATGTTCTGCTGGACTCATTGATTTGTTTCTGTTACTGTGCTTGCAGGACATCTGCCTCCTATCCTTTAATTTGGCAGTCTGTAAAAAGGCAAATTGTCTTCAGATGCTCACACTAGTTTTTAAAAACCGTAGCTCCTGAGAAACCACTCAAACAGCACCACTGTTTATTGTGCTGTTCCCAAATCCTCCAATACCAGTGTGCTGCAACACTGTTTCTGCTGTAGAAAAGAACGTCTGTTGAGCAGATATGCTTTGAAAACTTCCTGCCTAAATTTATAATAATATTATCAACCACAATGGAATAATGAAGAAATACTCAAGGCTCGTTGGAGGTGAAAAATTTGTAGTATGTATTCACTACTGTCACATTAGAAGAACATTAGAAACTTTGTTGATGATAAACTGAGAGTAGAGTAGCAGGTGGCAATCAAGAGTCGTTTGGTTTGGTGGGTAAGGTTGTATTCATTGTTTCAAAAGAAGAGTTGACCTAATCAGCAAAGGATTAGCTAAAAGAAAGAGCTACAGAGATATCTCAGCATGCCTTGATGAGAAACTCTTCTGAGCATGTACAACCTCATAACTGCTCACATGCCAGAAGTTTTCACTAGTGAAATAACAGACTGAATCTATGTATGTACTAACTTCATTCTTGCAGAATGAAGTTGCACTGCCTTATTGCAGACTGACCACAGGGTCTCTACTGCAGAGAGTGAGAGATGCACTTCATTCTTAAGAGAGAAATAACAATATAGTTTAATGATATAGAAAAAGTTCAAAGGTAAATGTGACGGTGAATTAACAAGATTTGATGGTAAGGTATACTGGATTATTTACTGCATAAAGGACGGTGTCAGACAAAACTGTCAGGGAGACCCTCCTGCTGAGTCATGAGGTGGAGAATGGAACCCCTTGTGTTCTCAACTTCTTCTCAGAGGGAGGGGACTCTTCTAAAGAAGGGTCTAGGTGTGACTGGATGCAGGCTTAGTCCCAGATTTGGTCAACAGTTTATGTCTAAAGGATTGTATGAGTGCAGTCGGTCCTTTCTATCAGTTAGCTAAGAGTACAAAGTTGCAGTGCACTTATTCCCAATTAATTTACCGAGTATCTGATGTGATTAGGATTCTCTCAACCTCGAGGAGTAAACTTGAGAGATATCCCTACTCAAGGGGAGATCCTGGCATGCAGACCACTGCCATGCAGGAGACCTCAATGGGCTCTGGGGTGTCCACCATTTATGGAGCAAGATGATTGATTTCTAATCATATTTGCATACCAGTAAGATGTCTGGGTCGTTGAGCCAGACAGTCCTTGGCTACTGTGTTGTCATCCTTCTCTCCAAAGTCCAACTTAAGACTTAAGCGGGATGCAGCTATCATGACCGCCACTGGCTTAAGCCACTGGGAGAGCACACCACCACAGTCTCACATCTGAGGTGTGCATTGATTAAGATCAGCTCCACACAGATATCTTCAGCTGCACAAGTGTAGCAGAAATACGTATTCCCTGCTCTGTGACTGCCTAGCAACAGTTGCTGGTATAGATTTGTAAGCATCACTTCATGGATTACTTCTGGGAAAGGCCTGTGTGCAGCAGGCATGATAAGATTGCTGCTATCTCCTATAATTACTTTAATCAGAGGACAGTCAGAGCTTTAAAGAAAAAAATACTATGACAGAGTTGTTGATAATATTCCCCAAACTACCCCACGCTTTTGGTTTTCCAACTGATTAGATTCAGTGTCTGGCCTTAAGAAAGTACCGTAAAAAAACGACAAAACTTGAAAGTCAGAGTGCCTGATCTTTCTCCTGCCGTTTATACAGTACGTGCAAATAATTTTTCAACTTATCTGCAAAAAAATCTATTTTTTTTTCTATGCCTGTCCCGAACCTGGCTCTCACCTCCTTTTATTTTGATTTGAGATCAAAGCACCTATATTTTCTGTACAGAGAAGCAAGAACCAGCTGCAATTATGGCTACAGATGTTAACAATTCTTCCCTTTACTGCAGACACTGAGCTGTAATTAGGAATTAAAGGCAGGGAGGTGGTGCCCTGGGAAATGTGAATGTTTAGTGACAGCCCAGGAGTCTTCTACAATGCCCTACCAGCCTGTGGTCCACATCGCCATAAACTCTATATCCGCTGTTACCAAGAGTATAAAAGAGATCAATAAAAGAAAAAATAAACAGCCATAAGGTTCATTCTGTTAATATGGTGAACAATGAATCTCTAATATTATAGACCTCATAGAAGTGAGTATTCACACTTCCAGTTAATATACGTTGGTGATTTTACTTGGAAATCAATGAGTCTGTATGAATCATGTTATCAGTATGAATGAATTTGTTCTGTGACCTAATTAAAAATACCTAATTCTCTGATAAATGCAGGAGAAGTTTGCAAGGATTTTGTCATCAGTCCGTTGATTGCCTTTTCATTGTTACCATAGAGGCTATTCTGCAATAAAGATTTTATAGAGCATTCAGTTTGAATGTAATTAAAATGCTAGTATATTTCATGTACACTTTTTTTAGTATCAGAGCAAAACCTCAAGACTGCACAGCAGAATACCTTTTTAAATCAAGAGCCTTATTTCCAAATGTGCTGAAAAATTGGCGGAAATTAGAACTTCCCAATGTCAGCAGATGGAGGCTTACCACTTTTGAAAAGCAACTCCTAAAGGTTTAAATATCAGACTAATGCGTTGCTGGGCTGCAAATAACCACTGGATAGCTCCGTGTGCACATAGGTAAATACACACCTCAGAGGTATTTACAAGTGGAAATAACCACAGACTGACCATATGGGTTAAGGTTTTCTTTTTGAGAAGACAAGCTGTATAACTTTAGTCTTCATCATTTTTCTTTCCTCTTTTTTCTTCTTCTTACTCTTTTGTTTCAGAGGAAGCCAGAAGTGTTTCAGTTACATGCACAAAATTCATCAAGAGAATGATTTCTCTCAGCTTACTGCTTTCCCTTTTTCTCTTTTGTAAACTTTACCACTGATAGCTTAAAATTTTTTTCTTTGTAACAATTAAAAATGCTAACTAGCCCAAACCATGACACCTATAAGGTCTCTGCAGAAAGTCACTATCTCCAAGCCAATTGTTTGTTCATAATTAAATTTTGATACATCTTTTCTAGCCAATCTTTTTAAATCTATTTTGAACAATCCCTGAACATAATGCTGATTTTCTAAATTGTGGAAGTGTGTCATGGAGTTTGCTTGTTATTTCCTAACCAAACTAGGAAAAGATAGCTTATCAGTATCTTACGCTGTTATTTTCCCTCTCCAGGGCAACTTACAGTCTTTGTGGTGAGTAGTATTCTGTTCTTTTATTCTCATGGAGAGATTTGTTGGTTCATGTGCTTTCCCCAGCCTGAACTCATGTTATCACAATAACCTTGCAGTTATGGTGAGAAACGTGTACACAACATTATTTGTGTTTTGCCAGATACCTGATTATCTACCAATATCCTTACATGCCTGTTATTAGGGATAAATCTAGCTGAGTCACACTCTGTTCTTGTGATACTGACATGAATATTGCTCAAAATCCTCGCATTCTTCTTACTGCTTTTTCCTGGCAGTCACACAGAAGATTTTTAGCTCAGTCTTATCAAGTCCATTTCTAATATTTTCTAACTTTGTATCCACTGGCATCTCTCTGCCATTTGAGAAATATTCACACAAATACATTTTTCCTCTGTAAAGCTAATATTAAGCAGTCAATTTCAGGGGTATTACAAACATTATTTAGTCCTGAAATATCCATGGAAAACACAAGTGATTTTCTCATCTCTTCCCTTGTCTTTGCTTCTGTAGAAATTAATGTGATTATCTTACACTTATTTTAAGCAGGATTTATGCTTATGGATCTGCTGATCCAAACACAATTTTGTTTCTGCTTTGTCCTACTGAGAATATCTGAGCAGTTCAGCACTCTTACGTGGCCACAGTTATTTCTGGCATGAACTTCTGGAGGAAGAATGCTTGTGGGAAAAATTTATGTGAGGAGGTAGAAGTGATTCTCCCTCACCACCAAGAGGCTTGGAAGAAAACATTGAAATGTTCCACTTCAACCTGTTAAGTTTTCATAATTTTGATTATGTAGTTGTCATTGAACTCTGTCTTTTTTTTCCTTTTCGATACTGAACAGGTTCTTCATACTTGAAGGAGTCTTTCATGTTGTCCATGAAGCTATATGAGTCTCACCATAGATACCAAGATTTTCCTTTGCTTGACCTTATTACAAGTGTTAGGAACCATTGCTCTGTAAAATGAGAAGTGGAGCAAGTAAAGAGTACAACTGCCAAAGCTATATAAACAGGTATTTCTGTATCTGCCTGACACAGAAATTCTTAGTGTTAACGTGTGAGTTTGCTTTCCTTTGGAAAGAGGAGCTGTTAAGTCTAGATCCATGATACTTCCACCTCTAGGTGGTGGCTGGATAAATAAACCTCAGAAAAGCAAGAAGATGATAAAATTGTAAAGTATATTTGAACATTTTCAACTTCTACTGGGAAAGTACTGGGTTTCTATCTGTTAAAATGGATCAACTAGTAGTGGTAGTGAACTCTGTGTTTTCAGGTTGTGTGTGATTTTTGACTCTGTTGCCCAAGAGATCTCCCAATGACCACAGCACTTGTGTCTCAGAAAAGACCTAGAACACATGTCAATGAAGAAATTCTCAAGGGACTTCAGATCTGACATGAGACAGTCTCAAAATTCACTGAAATAAAAGGAAACTTGATCTCTAATCTGCAATATTTGACGTTGTTTGTTCATAAATCTGGTATGAGAAGCAAGGGTTTGGTGACTTTTCTTATGTGGGAATTCAGAAAAAAATTTATTGTAATTTTTTCATTACCAAGTTAAAAAAATTTTGACTAGTGATCTAAACACTTTCCAAAGTTATTGTACAAAGTCACTAAGAGGACTTCAGATATCCAAATGAGAAGCACAGATCTAAAACAGAAAAAGCTATAGAAGCAGTTTTAATTTTTTCCCCAGCTTTTTTTACCAGCTCTGACAATAATAGGAAAGACAAGATAGAGCGATGTCCATAGTAGAAAAAAAAAAAAATTAATATATTTTTTAAATCACTTATTGAGTGGGAAATTAAAATATTTGTTAGCTTTTCCCTATAATAAAACCAGACCATGTTATTTCTCACAGTTATAAGTTTTCAGTAAACGCATTTTAAAATGCTAGCAATTCTTCTCCAAGCAACCCTAAAGACCCTAAAGGACTTATCATTGGTCAATTAATTTACTGTCTTATAGTTATGTAAATGTGTAGTTGGTTGCACAATACTTGCAAAAGGAAGTGTCCTTAAATAATAACAACATTCAACTAGATCCGATTATATTGCTCTGACATTGAGATATAACTTTATTACCAGACTCTTTTGGGATAAATTGAAAATTTTATAGCTGTTACAGTTTGAAAAACTGAGCTGAGGTGCTGTGAACATCTATTATGTTCATTGCTATGTTACTTGAGATAGGTTTAAACTAAGTTCTCGTTGCCTGAATGGCTAGATTTATACTAATAGCCAACTACATCATTTAGCTAATGTCTTCATTTAAATATACAGTAGTACTTGTTTTGTAATAATCTGTAAAGAACAGGTCTAATGGAAATGCCCATATATGTTAGTGTGACATGGCCAGATGTCAAATTTATTGACCAAAGTTAGCAGTGAGGATAGCTGCTCGCTCATGCCCAATAAATGCCATTACTTCTGATGTGGTTTACTGCAGCTGCTGGCCACTGTTACCAGATAGAAATTGAAAGTGACTGATGGATGTTTCATCACTGTCTATCCAATGCAAACCTCAGTGCACAGAGCCATGTGGAATAGTCTAAGAAAAATATGAAATTTGTATCTCACATGCTTCAACATTCTTTTTCTTCCTTATACATCTTATCCAAATGTTGTTTAGCTTGAATAATGCGTTTGAATGCACAAGAGTTCAGAAGAAATAGAGTTAGATTTCGGAAATACGAAATCAGTGATCCTTACTAATTAAGGACATCTTTGTCTTCCGAAAGGATACTCAGCAGGTATATGGAGAATTGCAATGTTTATGTATTGCTGTGTTATAGCTGAGTAAGACATGTCTATAATATTCTATAAATGCAACAATACTTTATTTTCCTCTCACAAGCTAGTGTTTACGGATGATATAATTGCCTTACATAAAGCCCAGCATTTGAAATATGCATACCTTTCCTTAAAATACCAATGCAAAATAATAAGGAGTGGGAGGGGTAGGATTTGTTGAGGAGATGGTAAGGAGGCGGCTGCAGATTTTTCAAATATTTATTAATAGGCTCTTTTGTGGTATCCATTACCATAGTAACTGAATATCTCATGCAATTATGCTCTCATTCTTCACTTTTCTAAAGGTAAACAGATGGGAACTGAGATGTGACGATGAAAAGACTAAAAACCCAACGTCAGAACTAGATGTCTCTACCAGAGATACTACTAAAATCTAGAACTCTGGATTCCTATTCCACTGTTTTAACCCAAACTATTGTATCCTTTTACTGTAAGACAAACAAATTAATTCATTATTCAACAGTTAAAGTAATAATAAAAGTTTTCATTCTTTGGTGATTTTTAAATCATCTCGACTGATTCTCCTAAATCAAGCAAAATGCAGAGTCAGCTTCAGTTATTTGAAATGTTTTAAGGGAATGTTTTAAAAAACTCTTCGCAGTGGCCCAGATGAGGAATTCTGCCTCAGTGTGAGGATGCAGAACCTGAAGCGGATAAACCTCAAAGAGAAATGTCAAAAGAAGTTCTGTCGCTGGGTAATGTGGAGTGTCTTTGTTAAAAATACCTGATTTAGATGAACATCTGAGAATCACAAGGAAAAATGACCTAAAGTCATGGAAGAACAGGTACAGTGCCAATAAACTCATGCAGCAAGTACCTTCTCCTACAACTAGATTTTCTTAACGTTAATCCCTACTGGGAAAGCTCAGCATCTTGTTGTGCTGAGGATTATTACAGGTTTCAGCAGCTGCTGCATTCATTTGTACAATGTTTTAATTGAGTCAGAGGATGACTTTCCCTCTTGGTGTGGGCAGAGTGAGGCTAAATCAGGGACAAATAAACTAGATGTGCTAACATTCCAGCACTGGTCAGATGAGCCCCCAAATTATGTTCCCAGAGTGCCTTTCCCCTGTAATTGGCTTACTAGCAATCCCACTTCAATGAGCTAAGCCTTGGCCTAAGGCTTTCTCTTCCAGCACAGTTGCTTGTTAGCTTTAGTCCAAATCTTGCCTTACCTCTAGTCCGACTGGGCAAGAGGACTTGTGTTGTGCATAAATTAGTCCTCGACATCTGCTGCGCTGTGGGTGTGTGGCTGCAGCAGGATTCCCTGTGGGAGCAGGTGCTGCCGACGTGGCCGTGGAGCTGTGGAGCCATGGCTGTGCCCCCCAGCAGGCTGGTTCTCCCTGTGGTGGGGTGCGGGGGACAGGGAAAGGCACCAGGAGAAAGAGGAGAAAGCAGCACCGAGAAACCGTGTGATCTGGGAAACAGCAATTTATTTGCTTTTCCTCAAGCCAAGGGCTGCTCCCGGAGCCCTGCTAGTGCTGCCGTTCTGCAGGGACGGGCGCAGGTGGGGGGTGGGTGGGACACCCGTGGAGGGCAACCTCCGACGTGCTGTGATTGCTCTCCATGTCAGAGTCGGCAGGGCTGGTGGAGGAGGCCAGGCTGGAGTGGGGCGTCCTCCCCTGGGAGCTGCTGGAGCTGGAGGTTCTGGAGTTGGAGGCGGCCACAGAGCTGTCATCCTCCTCCCCAGCGGTGTGGGAGCGCAGCATCCTCTGGGCCTCCTCAACACACTGGCACCCAATGATGTGGATGACACCATGGACCAGTGCTGCCGTGTGCTCCCCAAGGCAGTCCTGCAGCACGTGGAGTAAGCCATCCCCATCCGGACCGTAGATGCACAGGATGTGCAAGATGGTGCTCTCTGCACTCTCAACCTGCCACCAGCTCGGCCCATAGATTGCCGCGAGCTCCCGGCGCAGCCAGGGCATCACGGGCTCGAGGAGGTGTCGGTGCCGTCGGAAAAGTTCTGCCCAGACCTCGGGCAGGAGACCGCCCACAGCCTGTGGCCCCACAGCCCCCTGCTCAGCTGGGGAGGGGATCCCCTGCAGAGAGGACGGAGGGGATGCCCCAGGGCCATGAGGGCTGTTTTCAGCCAGTTGGCCAGCAGCTCCGCCTGCCTGGCTGCTGGTGTCGGGCAACTCTTCAGGGGCTGAGATGACAAACTGGAGGTAGTCATCTTCCCCCTGCATGGAAAAGTGGACAGTCTCTATCTGTCTTCTGCAGAATGGGCACTCTGCTTTCACCTCTGTCCAATGCAGGATGCAGTGCAGGCGGAACTGGTGGCCACAGGGCATCACATAAGTGACTTCATCTCGAGCATCGTGGGAGATGGGGCAGCTCCACTCTGTCTCCGTGGCCATGGTTTTGATAGATGATGTGTTGGGGAGAACCGGAGGATGAGGAGCTGCCAAAGGCTGTCGTGCGCTGCAGAAATGGAGAGGCCATGGTCACTTGCTGTCCCGCGAAGGTGAGGAGAGGGGATGAAGAAATGCCCAGGTCCCTCAAGAAGGACACCCTCCCAGCTCCGCGAGCCCCATCGACCACCCCATGGCCACAGCGGGGAGACTTTTCCCCACACAGCTCACCTGTGCTGCTGCAAGTGCAGCCCGCGGTGCCCCGCTGCCTGGAGCAGGCAGGGCCAGGTAAACGCAGGCGATGGCTGTGGAACGGGCACCCAGAGCTGCCGACGGCAGCCCCCAAAGCACCCCCAGCAGCAGGAGAAGCCTCGCTGAACTGTGGAGACCTTGCAGGCTTGCTGGGAACCAGGAGTCCAGGCAGGAGTCCAGGTAGCAGCCAGTCTGGTCCAGGCTCTGCCCATGCCCCTAGATGAGCAGCGATGGACACGAGGTCACAGTCTGTCTCTCGCTGACATCACCATCCACTGCCTGGTGATCTCTACCTGCATCACACAGTGACATCACAAAGGGCCATCTGGGCTTCTGCGTACACATCTGGGGCTACAGCAGCCCCCCTTTCCAGTGCCTCTCATCATCGATGTCTTCTGTTTGTTTCATCTTCGTTACTGTACAGTTCAGTGTCCTTTTGGATGGCTCTCCTGTTTCTCGTCTCATTAACTGAAAGATCATCTACTCCTGACAGGATTCTTGTCACTGCGATTTTACATTTTCCTTTCAACTTTGTAAGAAAAATATCTCCTTCTGTCCAAAGTCCTGCTTGTTTGTCCATCAGGAAGTGTTGTTGTGGTCCAATCACCGAACCAGGTCTATTTATTCTAATCCAGGCAATAGTTTCAGCAGCTGTCATTTGAAAATGCTTCATAATATAACAGGCAATAAGTGTGCCAGTTAGTCCAAGACCAGCTTTGCAATGAACGGCTATAACACCTTCAGCATTTTTACAAATAGTCAGAAAAGTTTTAACTATAGTATCACTAGGTGTACTTCCGTCAGCAAAGAAGAGGTCGAAACGCTCAAATCCAGCGTCTGTAAATCATTTGGCATCATACAGTTTTTTGTTGAGGCGTATTATAGTGGTGACCTTATGTTTCCTGAAGTACGAGAAATAAGCCTCTGGAGCATGCTGGGGATACCCATTTTCAATTTTACTTCTTGAATGAGGTCCACTGAAGGCAATGAATTTGTTTGGTATTATCCAATTAAAATCTCCATTTTCTGCTCTTTCATAAGGCTCATCTTCATTTACATTAAATGTATTGAAATCCAGGAAACCATACTGCAAAGCCTTATTTATTGCATGAAAACAGTCCAGCAACATCAGATGAAAACTGCAAGTACCAAAAGTAGCATCCCTGAAGGAAGATACAAAATGTTTCCAGCCACTATAAGCCTGTACACATCTTCTGGGGATTCCCTCAAGTATATTATTGCGTAGGAGCCTATGAGGAATGCAGCATTTGCTTGTTTTTTCTGACCAAAGCCAGTATAATGAATTATTTTCTCCCTTACCAATGAAAATGACTTAAATTTCTTATGTAGCTTGCAGCAGTATCTGTAGATCATTGCCAGACTGAGTGGTCCAAAGTCTGCAGAGAAGTTCTCATAAATGAGCTCATCATCTATGCAGAAACAATGGGTATTTGCAGCTCCACTCTTTGGCTTTTGGCAGAGAATTGCAAAATAAAGGTGATCGGCGATCCTCAGGTAGGTCTCTGGCCCGGTAAGGGGCTGCCGCATCTACGCCTCGCCCCGCCTTTGACCCTGCTTTGGCAGGGGGGTTGGACTAGATGAACCAGAGGTCCCTTCCAACCCTGAACATTCTATGATTCGTGCTGGGATTCTGTTCACCATCGGTGCTCCATGCCAGTCACTGAGGCCTTGGTTGTGTGTTCTGCTCAGCCCCGTCAGATGCCCTTGTACTTTCCTTCCTCCAGGCCAGCCTGCTGCCAAAAGAAACAACTCAGCCCCAAGTACTTTTTGCCCCCGTGGTCCCAGCTTGCCTACATGTGGTGCCAGATGTGCTGTTTCGGACAGCATCATTTAGGCAACGTCAGACTTCACTAATGTTACAGCTGTGGTTACGCTGGTGCTCTTCTCCTTGCAAGACTCTGCTTCCAGTGTGTCTCTGGTGCTCCCCTCCAGTTTATCTGAACATTCTGGCCAGCTCTCAGGGAGCTCCACTTCACCGGTTGTCGAATCCAGCCATTGCTCACCATGTAGTCTGGAACTTTTACTGGCTCCCTCCCCCACCATGTGCAGCAACTTCTGATGTTGGGCAGTGGACCAGTCTGCAACCTAGATATTTGTCTGCAGCCACAAATCCATTAACTCAGATCTCATGGTCTGACTTGAAATAAGCAGTCTAACACCCTGGTGAAGAAAAGCCCCATTCTACGGTGGGCAGCAGGGAAAAGCAGGAGTGAAAATGTAAGTTTTCATTTCAAAATTCTGAGGGTTCCTTTGTGATTGATAGCACGGCCTACAATTACAGGTAGCCTGTACAGGTTAGTTTGTCTCTCAGGGAATTCTTGCTGGTTGGGAAAGAGAGCGTGGATGTGTGCACTGCTGCAAACCACAAATGTAAACACAGACATGAAACAAGCCTGTAATTTCTCCAAGGAGTTTTTTTTGTGTCAGTAGGAAAGGAGCACACAGTTCTGTCAGCATGACAATATGATGTCAAGACAATTCCAAAGTACCTTTGGAGAGAAGCCCGTCCACAGTTTTTTGTTTAGGTGCTTGTTTTATGGTGGGGGCAGCTTGGCCACGGGTGGCGCTTGTCCTGGCCAGGTGTTGTCAGCCGCTGGGACTGGGGCTGTGGGCTCCTGCTGGGTCTCTTGGCTCCCCCGAGTTTCCCCTGCTTCAGGTACCCCCGTGTGCATGTGCTCGGCCGCTGAGTCTCTGCATGCCTAGGGGCTTGTTCTGACCTGACAGAGGAAAAACTGTTGGACACTTGGCAACAGCCATGGAAGTTGAACTGTGCCGTCGCCTGCTCTGTCCCTTGTGCCATCCCCCAAAGGCCCGATGTCCCCCCACCCGCCTTCCCAGCAGGAGTCAGAGCAGAGGGACACTGTCCTCCCCACTTCGGAGCTATTGACTAGCCCATCGTTTCTGGAAGCAGGTGTCTAATATGCACCTTTAGATCAAGAAATATTTAAGAGGTTCTAAGTGAAAATACCTGTGCATTAGTGTAAAAGAGAGTATTATAAAAGGAAGGCAGGAAGAAAGGGGAAGGTAGGAATTTAGGGGTAGGAAAACGAGGTAATACCAGAAGCATTGTTCATATGAATGTTAACATGGATCTTGCAGGGATGTTTAAAATGAATGAACAAACAACAACAGAAAACCAAGTCAATCAACCAACAAAACAATCGGCTCCTTGTAGGCGTGGGTAACCGTTGTAACAATGTGACCCCAATATGAGTATGATCGTACACCTTTATTAGTCAGCAAAACAAGGTTTATATAGCAAAACTATTACAGCATCTGAATGGTTAAAACCCCAACCCATATATAGGCAAAACT
>Ga0065711_1026943_pt1 | contig 56679 bp, 22 predicted proteins | sample Hoacrofraction12_FD_59098 | JGI IMG/M metagenome (GOLD analysis project Ga0065711, IMG submission 59098) | Hoatzin crop microbial communities from Cojedes, Venezuela - Epithelial fraction 12 v2 (version 2) | ecosystem: Host-associated > Birds > Digestive system > Esophagus > Crop | place...
GGGGGGGGGGAGGTACTCCAATTACACTTAATTTCCCTTCGTGAAAGGAAAGGTTGTTCTCTGTTTTCCACCTTTATCTCAGAACAGACTCTTGCATGACTTGTCACAACAGAACACGCTAGATTGCTCAGTCTCCTTGTTCTATCTCAGGATAAGGCAGAAAAGATTGGTGCACTTCTGAAAGCAATGTTCATTGGAATGGAGATCAAACAGTGAAACCATGCTCTGTAGCTTGCACCTGAATAGACAGCTTTCCGATATAGGACGGTTTCCAGATACCGCAAACTTAAAAACCACTTAGTACTAATGAGTTATTACAAATGCTTGACAAAATATTAATTAAGGAACCAGCAGCAGACCTTTTCGGGTATGGTTCAGGCTCTATAGAATAAAACTTTGTTGAGACTGTTAAACTATCCTCATGGCTTTCTTAAGAATTTGTATTTTCTGTTTTGTACACAAACAGCATCCTCTTCCATCCTGTTTTTTGACAGATCTAAACAGTATTTATGTTTTGGGGGGGTTTCTTAATAACAGAAGTTAAAATACTTTCATTCTACCAGGGCACTGAAATATAGTTGTAGAGGTTTACTTGCTCGCTAAATCTCAAATGTTAATGTCTTAAAAAAAATAATTATTTAAATCATTTTTCTCAGAACAACTACCAAATGCAAGCTTATTTCATTAAAAATAGGCTTTTCTGTGTTTCTTAAAACAATGAAAAGTTATGTCTAATCTCTTTTTGCAGACAAGATCTAACACATCAGAGAAACAGAAGAAAAAAAAAACCACTAAAAAGCTGCTCAAGCACTAACCATGGAATCATTAAGGTTGGAAAATACCTTTAAGATCATCAAGTCCAACTGTCAACCCACCACCACCATGCCTGCCAAACCATGTCCTAAAGTGCCATATCCACACATTTTTTTAACACCTCCAGGAATGTGGACTCCACCACTTCCCAGGGCAGCCTGTTAAACCCACTCTCCTAAAACCAAATAAAATTAAACCTTGTACACATAATATACATGCTTAACACTTAAGAGAATAAGTAAACATTTTGCATAGGGGGGTATACACCTTCAAACTTTCTTCCATAGAACTGAAGCAAGTCCCATCTCAAGCACTCAGTTCAGCATCCAACTCGGCCTGATCACCTGAGCCACACTTACAGAGAAAAGTTATCTCCAGGGACTAAGCGAGGACTTCTCAGGTTTAATAATTCACTAAAAGTCAGCATCCCACTGAGGCTAGTAGGGGAAGAATGAATGATTCATTCTGTATTATCTTCTACAAGATCATTCACAGATGCAGGAAGACCTGCTTTCCCTCACCTCCAGTCACCTTTTATTTCTCAACTAAAGGTCACCTTCCTTGCTTCTGACCAACTACATGGTTACAGCTTTTAAAAAGCCTGACAGTGTGTATGGCGTTTAACCCCTTCTTATCACTCTGGAATTCTCACCTATGTTCAGGTTATGATTTAATATAATTCTAAGATTTTTCTCTAGGATGGCAGACAAATAAAATGTTTGGAAATTCCCTTTTTTCTTTTTCTTGCTCTCAAGCGTCAACATGATTTGTTTTCCAAGTGTTTGAAACATGCCTGTATATAGTAGCACTGTCAGTAAAAAAGAAGATAGCTGATGCATACCTGCACAGTTGCTGGTAACTTTCAGACAAATCTATGTACGCACATTTTGGCAGCCACTGTCTAATTTGGGTCAGATGTTTTGCAGTTTACATGTCTAAGATGGCTGGAGATTCATTTTACTGCATTTGCTAAATATTCAAACGTTACAGAGAAAGTAAGGTGTCAGACATTTAACACAGTAAAATAATATATAAACAACCTACCATTTCCTCCTCTATTACTTTTAAATTTTACAAATTAGCATACAGGACAGCATTGCATGCTTTTGAAATAGTACAGCAGACTAAGGACAGAGACACAACAACAGCGTACTTCTAGTTCTACAAGATAAAAAAAAGCACTGAGGTGATGATCATTTCAGCAGATTTTTCATTTCTCAGAATTAAAAAAAAATTAATTCTGATCAGTTCACTGCTTTATGAGTATTTTTTCACTTTATCCTAATAAGAAATAAGTTGCTTTTGCTTAACGATACTTTCCAATAAAGCCTGAATAGCATTCCCTTGAAATGCACAATTTGTTTTATTTAATTCAAAGGCATCAAACTAAATATGAATGTGAACCATTCTGACTCTTCAATATACAGGCAAGAGACTTTGACTTTCTTCTCAGCTTGATCAGCAATAAAACAATATGTAGACGCAAAAAAATAAAGACATTCTTTATTATTTAATATTATTTATTGATTTAATAAAACCATCAGAATTAAAGAGAATTAAGTCATCCTCCAGGCCATCTAACTCGTGTATCTCTGGCCATTAGAGAAAGAGAAGGAACCAGGGTATCAGAACCTACCCTAATCCACCATAATCTGAATCTCATAAAACACAAGTGGTAACTCTGACACAGAAAATGCACCTGGATCAAATTCTTCTTATTATTTACAGTGTTCATAACCTGTCACTACACTAAAAAAAAGCCCTAATTTTTCAAACTATCTGTGAACACTTCTCATGCTCATAAACTTAGGACAGCTGTGATATCTAGCTGGTAAATATGTAGCCAGGTGTGATTCCATCAGTCTCACCTGGTAATAAGAGCAGTTCAAATGCAATCCCCAATTACTTCAGCTGAAAGTATTTATAGGTCAAATTATAATACCCTTACCATATTTTTTTCCACAACCTGGTCTATTCAAAGACATTTGTTTTTACAACACCTTCTTAGAAACCAGGTCTGAGAAAACAGTTACATGCATAATTCAGTTAGAAAAAACCAAGCAAGCAAACAGACCAAACAAAACAAAAGATACATTTTAACTGGCTTTCTAACTTTAGCTCCTGTAACACAAGATAACTTATCAGAGGGTGAATACGTAAAATATTCAAGCCAACTCCATAAAAATAATCATTCTATATTTAGATATAACAAGCATATTTTGATATCTGTCGTGTATTATTCTAATCAAAGCAACAGAACTTCAAAGTTGTATCCTCCTGGCATAATCTGGCCATCAGAATTTTTTATTACAGATGATTATGCATGAGTCAGGGGAAGGAAAAAAAAAAAAAAAACACCAGCTGAAATTCCAGATCCTTGGAAACAGCCATATCAGTTTGCTGGCTTCTAGTTAGGGAAGCCAATTTAAATAATCTGCTTTTGCAGAGAATCCATATCTTCAATGTTTTGTCTTATTTAGGGGATGAACAAATAAATAGAACCTGTCCTAATGAGAGTTATTCTATCTACAGAAACTATTCTGTTCATAGAAACTCAAAATATCCTTTCATTTATTCCACTTAAAAAGCACTGCAGAAGCTACAGTCATGGAAGCCCAGATCTACCCAGTTTCTTGCCATACTAAAACATTCCACTGATGTGTAGTATCCAACACACAAGCTAGCGACCATTATATACCATAATGGCTAAAATTCACTAATACTGGTATTACATGGAAAAGTAGGACAGGAAAAAATTCTGTGTCTGTCTGGCACCAGATGAAATCTTTTGCTTTTCTGCTGAGCTCAGAGAGCAGCCCTGACGATAACACAACATTGACCAAGCTGACAGAGTATGAGGTAATGTAGTATTGCCTGACTCATTCAAATCATGTTACCCATTGACTTCTGAAATAAAGGTTAGTGAGACAAAGTTAAGCAGATGGGAGGAGAGAATAACCACTTGTTTCTTAGTCAAACTAAAGCTATTTAGATAGGCTATCCTTCTCACTAAAAAAGTCTTTTTGGTGAATGGGAAAGACATTCTGTGTCATTGGCCCTCCCTCTCCCCCCTGCAGGTTCACTCGCCAGGTGTTTTATGATATCTGCACTTCTTAGCAAGAAACAAAGGCAGGTTAAAAGAAAATAAACTCTTGCAATAGCAGTAACAAATACTTTCGAGCTGCCTGTAGCCTCTTGAGCAAATGCTAGGTTTCACAGAGGATGCATGTTGACTACATTGCTTGATCCATGCATCAAAAGGTAAAAAACCTGAAGTCGTAATTCCAGAAGTTTAAACATTGATAACTGAAAATCTTTGTAATAAAACTTCACACAGACAACATCCATTGCTATCACCACTTCCTTACACCTCCTATTTAAAGGACTTCTGACACACAAGGGAGAAGAACTTTGCAACTCAGACTGAGAGAATAAATATTAGATATGTTCCCTCAAAACCAGAACAAAATACGCACACAGATGAAAAGTGATTGCAGTAGTAAAACATGGTAGTCCTCCACTTGAAGCGCTGGGAGTACAGTACTAGTAACAGGAGACCCTTATCACCTGCAGAGACAGAACACCACAATCAAGCCAGAACAAATCTGCATCTAAGCTAAATCATCTACTTACTGCATTTCAAATAGGCAATTCAGCCAAGGTAAACAGAAATTATGCACTGCTTTCCAAGAGATCATAATCTAAAAACAACTATACACCACTTCAGGCAACAGGGGAAGAATTAAAACCTCTCCTCATTTCTATTTCAAATGTATTATTCAAATAAAAACTACTAAATTACAAAAGCCTTTTTAATGTAAGGTAACACAACATATCCACTCCATTTTCCAAAACTGGACTGCCAGAAAGGAAGTGTGATTTTGCAGGTAGCCTAACACACCGGTACATACAAGTATTCTGAACATATTCACTGCTAGTGCTTTCCAATACAGAAGTGAACCAAGGATTTGACAGACGGGTAAAAGATGGAGCTGTGAAAAAGTCTGCACCACTACTTTTCACAGTACATTCTAGGCAATTCTCTCACTTAGCCCTAAAATAAAATGGAACTGTCTCCAGATTACCACTTTTCCAGTTGTCAAACACACTAGTTAACCAGTTATCGAAAATCAGATGCACAGATATAAGAAAAATATCTTAAGAATAATTTAAGCATTAGAATTATGTACTTAACTGTATGGTAATTCCCCATTTATTAAAATAGTTAAATCAATAGCCATCCATTTCCTACTTTTCTTCTACCCCCCTTTAGCACCACACAAATAAATAAGCAAATAAAAGCAGAAGAAGAGGTTTTACATTAGCTGGCTGAAGTCTTTAACAATGAACACAAGCTTAAACACTCAGAACTCTCCGAGCTTTTCTGGTCACTATGCTAAAATAAAAGCATATTTCAAAAAAATACTGACCTTATTTAGGAAAAAGCCCATCTTTTTAATCTGTAAACTTAAGTAGTGCACTTCGTATTAAATAGAATTATATCTCTAGTTAGAATTATCCAGTAGTTTACTGAAAAGTCTAAGTAATCTCAATTTTAATAATTTTAATAATTTTTATAATGCTGCATATGAACTCCTCTTTCTCTGCTAAACAGAAATTGAGCCACCTAAACCAGCTACATAATAATTTAGCATCCATCATTAAAGTGTCATCTATTGCACCTGTTTTTTTAAAATATTTTATCATAATCCTAACATTTCAAGTACCCAGAGCAATTGCAAAGATTTCATATACCTAAAACACTCAAAGCTATGAAAGATGAAGCTAATACGGAGACATTTAACTTCTTATTCTACAAAACATACTACTCTTCTACAAAATGTCAAACAGTTTTTTTGGTGCTGCACTTTGTAATTTTAATACTAAACAGAACTTCGTTCCACATGTTTGTTCTGAGAACAGGTGAGACTGTACAGTAGCACCCAGCCACTCTTCCTGACAGCAGGGCAATGGTCCCACACGTCAGTCCAAGGAGATGGAGCGTTCTCACGTGACACCCCCCAACTTCACCGTTGATCTGGACATAAGGGTTCCCCCCGGGAATCAAATGACAAAACTGGGATATGAACCAAGGGCAGGATAAGAAGCCTCTTACTGGACTGCCACATAATCCTCTATGGCATTTTTTTCTCTCACCTCCCAGGAGAAACAGTGCGATAGTTTTGACACAAAGCAGGCCTTGCTGTCCACAGCATCTTCAGTTGCTGGACTGCGGCACCTGCTTTGGTCCTCGTGGCAGGGTCACCGTGACAACCTGTGAAGCCACCAGTATATCTTTCGTGCCAAGTCAGAAGACATCTCTCCACCCACATGAGGCATAATGCTATTTATGCATCATTTGTACTTTCACGTCATTTTTTTTTTCCTCCTACAGCTCCATGCAGGAGGAAAAAGGGAGAAGAAAAGATTTTTTTTATTTTTGTCATTAAAAAATGTGTTAAGAAATTATAGGCAATAAGAACGCCATTATTCTAATAAGGTTTTTTGAAGGTATATTCATTTATTGGCAATTAAAACTAAGTTTGCAAGTCTGTTTAACCAAATTTGAAACACATTGACATATCTGTAACTCTGAACAACTACATTCTCTCTCTCTCCAAGAACAGATGCATTCCATTTTTCACCATCTCACTCAAATTTATCATCTTGGTAAGAGGAATACAAATCTTCTTAATAGAATAATACATGCAATTGGGAAAATGCACATGGCTGTTCATCTAAAGTGTTTCCAGAGATGCATCCACAGTATCTGCCCTTTTTTGTTTGTCCTAAGTCTCACCCATTCCAGTACTCTGTAACAAGAGGGAGTGACAAAAGCAGCAGAGGATGTAGGATAGAGTTTACTGATGAATTTAGGAGGAGAGGCTGGAAAAGGCTGCACATAACACAGTGTAAAGTAAAACAATATGCAGCGCATGAAGGCACAGAACCCCTGAAGACTATCAGTCCTCCACAGAGATCTGAGCTCTCTCTTGCTCAACCATGCAATACGAAACATGAAAAAAAACAAAACAGTGCCCCAGTATCTCCATGAGGTACTCTACATTGTTCTCATATGCAGTCTTGGTGAAAATCCAGTTGGAAACCATGGGGAATCCCTAACCAGAAATAAATCTACTTTCTGTTGAAACCAATGCAAATAAATAAGTTGCAATTTTATAAACCTCTAAAATGTCAAACAGCCTCATATTCAAAAATACTTCAGGGCCGTGGCTCCCAACCTGCAACCCAGTAAAAACATTTACATAATCATCTTATCAAGGCATATTTTTGAGGAAAATTTCCATTAAAGTTCTGAACATTATGTAGTTACTGCTTAGAAGACGATATATATACGCCTATCAAGTATCCTTCGCATTATTTGTTTTGGATACTTAGGTTTACTCTAAGAGACAAACAATAAGCATTCTCGTATCATAAGCTGACTGCAGAGACTGCAAATGCAGATAAAAACCTGGATGAAAAAGTGGTTAAACTGTTTAATGTTCTCCTTCACCCACTACGACAGTACCTCAAACACTTGTTTTGTTTCCAAAATGCAATTTTCAGGTATGACATTAGGAAGAGGGAGAGGAGAGATTAGAGCAGTATCCATATGAAGAACATTTTTCATCTGCACCTGCAAACATACTTCTTTTTTTCTAGAACAATTCCTACTGCTTGACTATTTTAGACCTATGCTAATGGAGTAGCATAGGCCTGGATACTATCTTTCTATGGAAAGAAAAGAAAAACAATTGAAATAAGGCATCCCGAATTTTCAAAGGGTTCTTTCTTCTTCTAATCTATCTGCTTGAATAACGTGTCCAGAGTGGCATTTTGTAATGACAGCAACTTTCCAACAAATCAATAGTTATTTAATTCCCAACAAGCTCTCGAGTCCATTAAACCTGATTACATTCACCCATTTCAGTTGGGTGCAGTTATTTTTCCTACACCGGCACTTAATCTATAACAGGAACTTATGAGAACTTTCAAAAGCAATTTCAACATCAATCAGCATAGAGTGAAAGGCACGATTTGCTTGTAATTATTTATTGGACAGGATGGCACAGGGTCTGACTGAGCTCTAGTGTCCGACCTTCACCCCCAAATTCTAATGGATATGAAGGCTTGATGCGTTCAAGTGTGCTACGATGTCTCACTGCATAAAAAAATAGCATCAGCTTGCATGTCCCAGAAGACGCAGTTTTTCAGTACCTGATAATTAAGGGCCACTGTACAACGCCATGTTTCTGTTTTAGACAGACATGTCTGATATTAAGCCTAAAGTGAAGAACACAGCTCACAGCCTTTGATTACTAAATGGACCTATATGAAAAAACCTGTTGCATGCTGTGATTGCCCCTCTACACCAGCCAATTGTTGTAGTAAGGAACATCAAGAAAATTTGCCTCTCCTTCAGTCAGTTTGACTGATCACTAGCATGACACAAACGCTGTGATACACCTACGTCTCTCGACCCTGTTAATGCACAATATCTAACTACTGTCATTTATAGGGTACACTTTTTTTTCTTTTTGTCAATGTTGGAAGTGTTAGTCGAATTCTTTCTTAATGTCTTATAATACTGTAAACAACAGAATACTTTTGCTTAATTAGTGTCTACACGATCTATTCAAAATCCTAACTCTAACAGCAGAAAATTCAGTAGTACCACATTTTGGTAAAATAAAATCAAAACCAGACAACACAACAAGAACAACAACTAAATCTAGTGATTGCCAGGTAAGTTCTAAAATACAGAACTCTTGCCCTAAAGCAAGATCTTACACTTTCAGGGCTCAGAAGAATTCATATGAAGTGCATGAATATTCTGTGAAGGTGATATATTTCTATACACACAAAAACACAAACACTTTTTCATTCATTGTGACGCATAACATATGAATTAATGCATATTTAACACACTTCATATTTGCTGTGCTAAAACACTTAACCTAAACACATCATGGTAAGTTACTTTGTCTTACAACCTGCCATGGCAATGCTGACTCCCTCAGAAACCTAGAATGGATAGCAAATCCTCTGCCCTGTGGTCAACCTCGTGAAGCAAAGGCATGAATGTTAAACAGCAGACAAATCAATACAAGCAAATATAGCTCAACTACACCATTTATTCAGCCATGAGAGATGTCAATACACAGATTAGGGTGATCCATCTTTTTGATTTCCTACTGTCTTCTCAGTGACTACATGAGAGCTTTTGCCTGTATTAAAAGTGTTTGCTTTCTCAACCATAAAAATTCCAATTATTACTCTAAGTGCACTAGAGTTAAGTTGCTTGTTGGAAGCGGCCTTGCATTACCTGAACAAGTCCAGCGAAGTATGGTGCTGCCGGCAGAATCATTGGCACTCCATATGGATGTAGCAAAACTCCTTGAGACGACAACATGGTTTAAGTGATAGTATTACTCCCACTAAAGCTAAACACATCAATTGAAAGTTAGGGGAAAATCTATATACCAACTTCTTCCAAACTCAGAGCTAGAACCAAATAACTTCTGTCAGGGGCAAAGCCCACATCAGCTGTAAAAAAAAGAAAAAAATTGACGTCAGCAACTCTTAATGTTAAAATTTTCTTCAGAGACAACAGATAGAGACAACAGCTGCAAACCTAACTCTACCAAAAAAGGAAGGTGCTATTTTGGGACCAGCTTAAGTAACATGACTAACCAACTACTCTAGCAGTTCAGATTTTGAAGTACTATACACATACAGATCAAATTATCTACAAATCTACCAATTAGAATTAATTCTCCTATCAGTTCTGGCATATACATTACAACAGTTACTATCAGAAGCCATTTAAAAAATAATCAGGTTTATCATGATTGCATAAATAAATGTTTCTCTGTATTTATAAGCTGTTAAACAATATTCATGTAAGAGTTTAGACTTGGCTGTTACAGTGGGCACATATTGTTTGATTCATTATATTCTTCTTATTTTGAATAGTTGAGCTAACTAATGCAAGCTAACTACTTCCATTAGTGTAAATTATATTTTACTGGCTTTTCTAACCTTTTGCAACATCTATATTGTTACATTTATCTTAGCTTTTTTAAAAAGAACGAATCTGACCTTTAGAGTATTTCATCTGTTCTCCAATTAAACTTACATTCTTAGTGTAGGAGACAACAGAGTGAAATTTCGGCTGTTTTCCCCCCCTAAACAAAACAGATTTGCTTTTTAATGCACTACTTGAAAGACATTCTCTTCCACAGCTAATCATTTCTACTTTAGACAAAACAAACTTAGTCATTAACACCTGCTTCACGTGCAATGTATCTTCTATTGCAGATATGACTAATGACAAGAATTACAACTCACCAAGATTTTTTTTTTAATTCAATAAAGAATTAGTTCAGTGCTTAAAACTTCATGTCACAAAGTAAAAAAAAAAAAAAACAAAAAACAAAAAAACCCTCTCCTACAGTCTTTGAATAACCACAGTGCTTCTCATCACTAATTTAGGCTACTTGATTTTGTTGCATAATTACTTTTCCAGATAACTAATTGCAGACGAGATTTGATGTGATACTCAATTATTTAATGTCACATTTTGACCATCGTGAAAGGTTTTCAGTAATTGATTCTCATGTTTCAAGGCAGCCATGTTGCAAGATTTAGTAATCTACCTTAGCAGCTGCATGTTAGCCCTTGTTACTATCAGCCTTACACCATTTCTAACTTTAGGTGTAGAATTGTGACCCTCTATGATGCTCTTCTGAGAGGCTGCCAACGAGGACAGCAACTGTCACATGAGGAAGTGAAGTTTACCTAGTTCCACCTCCTGTTACAGAATCGCTTCACTTGGCTGTTGGGGAAAATACTGTTAACACTGGTTATCTGCCTATGCTTAGTAATAATCATATTTCTCGCTCTTTTCCTATTAAGGAATAGAACTCTGCAGTTTCATGATTAAGCACACAGTAGGCTGACACATCATGGGTTTTGCCAAGAGATTTTCATAAATTCCAATAAAAAAAGCAGTTATTAACTTTCATACAGAAATACATAAACAAAAGGTATATATGGGAAAGCGAGCTGCCATTACAACTCCTTTACAAGTATTTCATTTCTTAAAATACCCATTCATTTTAACTATTACCTATTTGTTCGGTCTAACAGTGTGCTGCTTTTGAAGAGAAAGCAGATTTCTTTCACCTAGGAATGGAGATTATAAAATGGATTCTGCAGGCTTTACTCAAATGACTCCAGTGGGACAACGGACATAAATAAGGATTGTTACATTGCTCTGTAAAATACCTAGTCATTTTTTTGTTTCAGCATGTATGCATTTGATAAGATGTTAGAAAACCTAAAGAGCAAGATGATTTGTACAGGGAAGCACAGGCTCAAGGGAAGCTTTTCTGTCATCTGTTTCAGGACACTTTTTGCTTAACATTTTCATCAATTATTTTGGCACAAGGCAAGATGCTGATGAAATTTTCTGACGACAAAGTTGGATGGTACTGGCAAGACTGAGAAGGATAAGAATATTATAGAGAAAGAACTGCTCAACCTTACGGACTGAATCAATAGAAAAGGGATGAAATTCAGTAACACAAAACGTAAGGTCATGCTTCTGCTAATAACAGAAACTTCAGTTTCTCAGGAGGAAGAAAAGCAAGACTTCATTGCATCTGTTCAACGAATTTGAGCTGCTAGTGTGATGCAAATATGAAAAGGCAAATTATCAGTATTTCTTAATTGATTTTATTTCTCAATTGATGTCTTAATTTCTTAGAGGTACTTCCAAAAGCATATAGTTCTCTTCATCCATATATAAAAAGGGTCAAATTCATAGCACGTAGAGACTGTAGAGAAAGTCCTTTTTGTGTTTTTCGGGAGCATGGAGCCACCATGTTGTAATAGGAACCTAAGAAAGTTTGTTTATCCTAGCAAAACAATCTGTGAACAGGGAAGAAAACAGTAGGAGGAAGAAACTGTTTAAGCTGAAGACAATCTTGACACCCTAAAAATCAAGGAAAAACTAGTTATGAATAAATTTAGGCTGAAAATTTTTTTCAGGTTATTTTTTCGAAGTATTTTGGTGTTGGCTAAGTGAGGGTCTAGAACAGCCTTCCTAATCCACAGTGAGAAAAAAGGATAGCTTATAAAAGAAAATTACGTTGTACCAATAGTAGTGGTAGTCTGAACCCATCAACTTACAGGAGGACCCTTCCAGTCCTTTGAAAGCAGTATAAACATTCAAGAATCATGAAAATATCAAATGTCTAAAAAGCATTTATATTTACTGTATTGCAGATTGTAATATATAAAAATAAACTTTGAAAATAAACTGTAGTTACCTGTTTTAATGAAAGGATGCTTTGCTTGCCTCACTATAACAACATGCTTCTAAATGTATAGCTGTATGGCACTCCAAATCCGAGCTCTGACTTTCTGGTTGGGCTCTTTGATGATGTCCCATGTGTGCGTCAGCTACCTAAGTTCGCACAAACCTCTGTGAATCAAAACCACAGAAGTACAATACAGCTTTACTCACATCTCTGCCCGGAGCCATATCTGAACTTACGCCAATGCAACTACATAGTTGCACCATTTTATAGCAACATATTTGATCACCCTCCCAGCCACAGAAAAAAGAAACCTGTCTTAAGTTTTACCATTCACTGTTAGTTAGCATTAATGGCCACTCCTGTTCTGCAAGAATATACTGAATACACAAAATTTGACCATAAAAAGTGCTGAGGACTCAGAGAACGAGCCAGAAGAGTATTAAATACGCTAATAATTGTTTCACTTCAGCAGGACCTCCAGCATGATTAAGGTTAAGCATGAGCCTAAACGTTTTTGCCTGGACAAAGCCAGAACGGTCAGTACCACGCATATAATCACCCATCTGAAGCCACTGATGGGGCAGTACTTATTTCCTGCCTACTCCAGGATTCTTACTGCCTACAAAAAACTAAGTATGTATGTGGCTGGAAAAGGGTAGATCATCTATTTTAAACAACTACACAGCTTTCACTTTCACTGTATTCTAGAAAACTATAATGCTGTTAAAAAAAAAATGACACATTAAGCCATTTTCAGGATGTTCATGGAGGGCATGTTTCTTTTCAGCTATCTGTTTCCAGACCTTGGGGGATTTTTTCATTAAAAAATTTTTAACGATTTTCTGAAACTGAAAACATTTTAAAAATGAAAGGCAGGAGAAAAGAACAAGAAAACAGATGAACTCTAGTTTTATATATAAAATACATACTCATAAATATCTGATCTTACTTGTTTCATTTCTGCAAAATTTTGCTAAAAGGCAGGTATTATTTATGCAAATGAATCTACAGTTTTAAAAACTAGCAGCAATATAAGAATTTAGTCACACTGGACTGAAAACTCCCAGGTGATACCACCTGAATCATAGCTCAGAAGCTCGTACAATACATACCTTTTTTTAAACTTGTTAAGACTATTTTTGCACCAATAATACAATGCGTTATTTGAATTGATTAATATAAGAGACTATAATTACTCTACACAGAAACTGACTGAACAATCAAACTCCCAAAATCTGACAGGGTAGTCCTATTCTGAACTTGCCTCCTAGGAAGAAGCTGGTTTTAAAGGTGAACAGCATAGGTTAAGCATGTTAAACATAAGTATTTCAGGCACAGCAGTCTAATGTCATAATTGTGTCTTAGCACAGAACTGAAGCTACCGAGAGGAGTGCTCTCATAGTGATTTCACCACGGACTTGCTAAAAAGTACTTTGAAATGGGAAGGAAATGGAGACCGCTGTACAGTACAGATGCACACAGAAATACAGCCAGCAGTGTGCCTGAAAACTGGGCTACATGTGCAGGCAGAACAAGAAAAATGAAAATGATGCAAGAAGGACCAAGAGTTTTATCCCACCTGCACATAATACAAAATGGCACATTAGACAATGACCAAAATGTTCCCCCAGGAAAAAGCAGATGCCTAGTTTTGCTATGGTTCAAGGGAAGAAAGACTTCAGCAACTTCCCTGGAGCCACATTGCCTGGAAAAGGCAGCTCCCTGCAATGCAGTCGTCAGCCAATCAATGATGTATGCTCTAATCGGATCCTGACAGAAGTAATCTGTTTAGACCACCTTTCTGCCAAATAATTAATTCTTCTTAATGCCTATATCTAGTTGACAATACCCAAAACAAAGGTTCTTCCAAATGCTATACAACACCAATGAACTTCAAATAATTTCTGCTTCCTTCCAACATTGCCTTAACTTTCCCATCTCACAGACCATAAATAATTCAGGTACCACTTTGGCACCCTCTTCATAGCTTATGCTACGTTATATTTGATTCCTTTAAGCTCTTCCTCCAGCCTCCTGTTCTCTGGTCACCTCTCCTGTTCTCCAAATGCTCTCAATTTTCACTTTAAGATTTCTCAGTGGTTTTCCGGTAAACGAAAACCCAGAACTGAGAGGGTAAAGCATTTTCGAAGTCTCCTGGTAGTTTCCATCATCCACAGCAACTTTAGAACATTGTCCCCAAAAAAGCATTACCAGATCAGTACCACGCACGCTCCAAAAGAGAAGGTGAGCTGCCATTGATTAACATTGCCTGAGGTAACCAGACCCAAGCATTAAACAAAATATCAGTAGATAGAAAAAGCTGTCCTGCGTGTCTTCCCCCACCCTCCCAACCATGACCGCTGCCACTTTTATAACCACTACACTTGTCTTCCAAAGCCTATTTCCACCGTTCTGCAAAAACCATTTGGGACCAAAGGCTCTTCAAAGGCACCAGAAGCACTATCCAGACTTGACCCCTGTCCTCAGCTGCTGACGGTATTCCTTCTAAGTAAAGCTTGAAGTACATGTAGGAACTGTTCATGACAAGTTTCAATTCCCCAGCCAACTCCCATTATACTTAACAGCAGAACCAAAATACAACATGGATATCTTAGTGACTTTTAAAGTAGAAAATATCACATATACAAATCAAAGATATCTGCTGATCTCATACTGATACAAGTGTGGTGGATACTGTCAGTTTATTGAGTTTATTAAACATCTCAGTTTACACTAGCATTTAGGGCAAGGATATAGAAATTGTTTACAACGGGGAGAGCCCATCTTTTTCAGCTACATAGAACACTTGTGGGATACAGCACAGTTAATATTAACAGAGTTTTCTTCCGAACTTAAAAGTTTCTATCTGAAAATTGCATTAGCTCTTAGGAGCAAATTAAAAACTAGCTGCAGTTCAAGATGAACCTAGCCGATTCAATCAGAAACCAACAATGCTTCAGTTAAACTGAAGTTCAACTTTCCAGGCTCTTTCCTTTAAAGATACAATGGTAGCAACTTTAGAGATTTCAAACATAAATAACTATAGCCCTGCTGTCTACGAGAGCTTCAGACAGAATCACCTCACACAAAACTTGGGAAGCATATTTGGGAAACAATCTGTAGCCTTAGAAAAAGCAAGGCTTTCAGCTTATAGGCCAATTGGTCTTACGTTTTTTGAAGTGCAATATCCGAACAAATTTTGCTTTCTGAGTACATGGCTAATCTTTTTTCTTTGGTTTGACTAACTCCAAACTTTCTTTTTCGTTGTCAGTACTGTACACTGATTTACCTGCTGCTCTAGCATCTCACTGGCGAAAGAACGGCATGTTTACTTGAATTTCTTTTGGAACGCTCCCACAACGATCACTTCTCCTTTCTCTCCTTGCATTGCCCCACAATGCATCCTTTTACTACCTCAACAACTATACTGTACTTGTCATCACCTTCAAGGGCTTACTTCAGCCTATTCCTACCCTAGCTACTACTGTGAACAACTGAAAAATTAATATCTTCTTCATATTGCCTTTAATATTATGCTTGTTCACCTCCTAAGCACACTCAAAATGGCATTGATGCTTTCTCCTATAATTTCCTGACAGCAGATAATAACTTCCTATAAACATCTCTGCATGTTCTCTTGCAGCCCATAGAAACTCCTCCTGCCAGAACTTCACACAAAACATTGACTGGGGGATGAACTGACTGCTCAGTGGCATGATGACCAGTATCTCTGTTCCTCTGCAGGTCAGCTATACATTTGTAAGTATCTTAGACTGTAAATTGCTTTTGAAGAGAACTGTGTCTTGTACAAGGAGATCATCACCTACGACAATAATACAGAAGAACGCACACTCAAAATGTATACATCTACTTAGCTTCACTTTTTCAGGAACATGTGCGGGCAGAGGTTTTTACATAAATGGCTTGCCCTCTTCTACATCCTTAGAACCTTCAGTTCCTGCTTAGACTAGATTGCTAGAGAAACATCTTTGTCTCCTGATAGCAGATAGTGTGACTTACACTTAAGTGAGTCGCAAAGCACACAGGCGATAAATGCATGCTAGAGGGAGGAAGCAGGTTAAAAAATGGAGTTAAGGGATGCCTCAATGGCTGGACTTCCCGTTGGCTACCACAGAAACGTAAGGAGCTGTCACCATCCATACATATCACGGCACAAAACTGGAGAACAATCTGCAAACCACTGCTCTGTGAAAACAAACCAGCAAACAGCTATAGATGCCTTCTGACTTATCTGCGTTTTCATATGAATGAGAAAGATTCTGAATCACAACCAGATATGTCTTTTTGTGCCAGCATTTGTGTCAAAATTAAAACAGGATGAATCTGGGAACTTCAGTTATTTAATGTGCTGGGCACTGAACTAGTGAGAAAGATAACATTAGACTATGCAACACATGACACTGAAAATCATCTAAAGCTACAAAAAGTGGTGCAGCACACGTGGTGATGCCAGACATTTGCAGGGTAGCTCCTTCAATGAGCAGCTCTGTGGCCCTTTACAATTCTATTTGTGAGGGGAGTTTCTCGGTTTGTTTCCTATTGTACTGGATCACTCAGAGAAGTCAGCTGCAGAACTGGAGGAAAATACTATTGCTTTAACTACCAAGAGTTGATTTCGATATGCGTACATTACTATTCTTCACAACACCGAAGACGTACTGCAAAGGTCTTCACTATGTTTCTTGCATCTAATGAGTACTGCAGCTTGCCTTCTCTTATGCAGTTCCATATTCCATTATGTAGCTCCTGTCAGCTGGATAATGTACCAGGATCAGGTGTATTTTCACTGTTGGCTTCTTTGAGAACAAACTCCTTCCCGTCTCCAGGCTATCTCAGATATCCTTCACTACTCTGCTCTTGAGTTTATCTGCCATTTCTTAAAAAGTTAAGATAAGCCTCCAATCTACGTGAAGGTTCAGCAGTTGTGAAAATTTTGTATGAAATGTAGAACAGATACTTTCAAGATCTCATGCTTGTTTGACGTTATGCAGTTACATAGTCAAACTCCTCAAAACGACACACATCTTCCAGCAGCATAAATGGTAAGCACTATCACACGCATCTTCATTTATAAAAATGTCAGGCTATATATATTTATTTCACAAAATATGTATTACTATCATATTTTCACACATCTTCCTTATTCTCATTCATTTATCATTCTCTTTTGTGTGCTGGATATAAGATGCACAAGAAACATGTATTATTGCATGTATTTTGCCAACAGGTAGCAGCAAGCTGTAATCATCTCCTTTGGGTACATTCATTTGCAAATACAGACCAGCAGTAACAAAATATAATTTTCCTTGCAAATCGGGAACAGAATGATCTCTAACCAATATCCACTCTTAATGAATCCTATTGATATACCACAAGCAATGCCACGATATATCATCAACCATTCCACAAAGGACTTTTGCCAATACTTGTGCATACAACCAGACTCAACTCAGTACCAGTTCCTGCCCATCTTCAGGTTGACACCAACATGCATAAAACAGGAGCTCAGCAATGTAACAGTGTATTCTAGAACAGACAGGCCACCTGCCTGTCACTGTCATCCATCGGGCTTTGGTTGTGTGGAGATGATAGATAGCCACGTATTTGTATCGCCAAATCTGGTCAAAGAGACTTCTCCTTCTTGCTGTAGTCAGGCTACTCTGACTACTATATCACAGGAAGCTATGACTTCTTCTTGATCCCAATTAGCACATTCATTATTCAAAGTACAGTTTTCATTTGCTTCCCTTGGGAACAGCAGAGTATCACTGTGAGGATCTTTCAATACAACTTCACCCCCTTAATACACACAGGATTTGCTGACAAGTAACAGCTACTCATTCCCCTGAGCAAAGTTTATATTAATAGGACTGCATGGTGAATCATGAGATGGTATTAAATCATGCCTCCTGCCTGTATAAATACACCATTCAAGCACCCTACTATGCCAAGCGCAATGATTTGATTGCGGAAAACAGCATAGGGTAGATATCCTAAATGAGCAGGGTGCCTTGGAGAAATAACCTATTCAAACCCCAAAATAATAAAGACCCTACAGGTCTTTAAAGGGATCAGAGGGAATTTCTGTTCAGAACTGACAAGTTTAGTATTCTCCAGAGATAAAATATGAAGACTTGAAGGCATTAGATGTACTGCAAGCTATAACCCAGCTCTATTCAAGATACCGGCAACAGTTTTTAAGTACTGAAGTTTAGCCATGAACTACAAGCTAGGAGCATCTGAGGCAGACAGGATTTGGCAGAAAGCATTAGAGCGCACCGTTCACATGAAGTTTGCCTCCAAATATGAACACCACAAAGTTAAGAAAGCTTTTTCAACTTTATTGATACTTCATGTCTGAAGTTAATTCAGCCTCATAAGTATCTCCTAATGCAGCTGTTTGGAGACGCACTTCATCCCATGTTCAGCAATTCAGCCCCCGCTCCTGGACTCAGTCTGCTGTCTTACAGCAGCTGCTGTGCATGGCCTGTCCAGCCAACAGACTGCAGAGCACAGGAGCAGCCGCCTTTGCCTGAAATGGGTCAGATCTCTTCTGCCCATAGTCCAAGGGTCTGTGACTGAGGCCAGGTCAATGTGAGTGGAATTGCTCTGGTACTCTCTGCAGGCACCTTCATGTCAACAGCTAGCACATGGGAAAACTACTTCGAAAGAATAAAGTTCCCTGGGTTAAGCTTCAACACAAGTTCTTGGTACTACAGTAAACAGATGTCACCTTAAAGAATCACATCATGTGTCTTCTTCCTTCCCTCCACAAGAGCTCTTTGACAATATTCTACTTTTTTATTATACATTCCAGTCCTAAATAACTATTCTACTAAACACATGATTTTCTTCAGGAACCCCAGTGGACACTGTATTCATGCGAACACTGGATTTCTAATTTTAGCTCTCCCAACAACTTCCTCAGGACAAGACAAACCCATGGGGATCGTGTTACTGATCGGAATAACAGAAGAGGACAGAATAAGCACCAAAGACCAGAAAACCATAACACCTGTATCAATGCCAGATGGTAAGAGCCTTTCCTATCATCCACTTATCAACTTTTTTACTTCTGGTTAACTCCATTTGGTATTGGAAGCCAATACCAAAAGGATGGCCTTTTTAATCTCACCTTCATTTAGGCTTTAATCAACCTTTGTCACTACCGTTGGAGTTCACCAGCAAAGGACTGGTGTAAATTTGTGCAGAGAAGGAGGACAACAGAAAAGCATTATTTCTGTTTTTACTGAAACCAGTACTGTAGCTGATATTAAAGTTATTAGTTGTATATGAGTAAGATTTTATTGCTGCAAGTAATAAGACAAAGGTTAAGTAGTCTCCTTCTAAGACCTGAGATGTGCACAACTCTCCTGCAGTGCAACATAGGAGAATGACGCAAAAAATTTAAATCAAACTCTTTCACTGAGAGCATTTTACCTTTTCTCAAGATTTTTTAATGGTGATCTGTCCCTAAGCAGAAGAAATGCAACTCATGATACTGTTTAGCAACTAAGCAAAACACCAAAATGCATATTACTGAACACCAGCAACAAATGAAAATAAGAAATATAATATTCCCCTACATGTTTTGACTTGTGTTGCCCAACAAACATGAACTGCACTGAAAGTTCGTATCCTCTTGTTCTCACAGACATAACTTTTGCACATCTGGATTATAAATGCTATTATTGGAACATCTCTCTGGTACTGCAATGACAGAAAGCACTACATAGCTGCCTTACAGAACTGTCAGAATTCAGGATAATTAAGGAGTCAACTGAGACTAGTGAATTCTTATAGAAATTATTTTCGAAAGTTTTTATATTTTCCTCAAATGTTTTCTTAACGATAGGTCTCCTTCACAGCCTGCTTCTTTAGATGCTTGTGGAATTCAGTACTACTGCAAAAGCAATGGAACTTAACAACTTTTGTCGTTGTCTACTAATCTATTCGGCCATTTGTGGTACTAGTAAAAGAGCTAAATTTCATGAATTCTTATCCTCTACTGTTCAGCCCTGATGAGCTCCTTAAGATCGCACAAAGCAAACATTGAACGGTTTTGTGTTCCATAGCCCTAATTCCTCGGGAAGCTGTGCAAGCGACCAGCGTCCACCACAGATCAGACGCCACCTGCTGCAACTAAGCTTCCTTCATAAATCTGTGAGGTAAACACTTTTCCTTAGATTTTGAAAAAGCAGTTTCAAAGTTCACTTTCTGCTGGAAGTGGACACATACCCCTTGTATAATTTTAGTGTTAATAAGCCCTTAAAACTGTTCTCAAGCAAAACATACAAGAACATGATGATGAGAGAAAAGGCACGTAAATTGTACAATGCATTAATTTTGCAGCAAAGCCAAGGAAAACATCCTCAGTGGAAGTCAATGAACTGTATTGCTCCACCCCAGCAGAAATTCTGATCCTGGTTTTCTCTCCCATTACAATCAATCTCTGCATTGCACACCAGAAAAACAGCCCGTGAATGCTCCATTCCCACGCATACATTTGGAGACACCGGCATGGTTTGCTTGGTTGCACACAAACACATATGCTTGTTTATAACGAGCAGTTCCTAAGAGACCCGCCCTACCAAACCATTTAGCAATAAACATCATAGGAAAAAAACAAACAAAACCAGTTTCGCCCCAACCCTGCAGTGGGTTTCTGGAAAAACCTTGAAAACAAAATTGCCTACAAACAGCATTACCCTGGCACTTCTTTCAGAAAACTGTATTTAGAAATTCAGTTTCCATTTGTCACATTTGTGGAGAGTCAAAACTGCAAGCGCAACTCTCCAAAACTATTGAGAAACATTTAATGGCACTTGAAGAACAGATCCGAAATCCCTGTTTTACATTTACATCTTTTGCTGCTGACGCATGTGGAGAGGTGAGAGGGAGATTATGAAGTATTTCTAAGCCCTTGCACAAATAAGTGAGGTATTTTCATTCTATGCTAAAAACTGAATGCCATTTTGCAAAATGACATTGAAACAAGGAGCTGGAGCATCAGTCCTACATGAGTTAATAATGCATACTTAGAATTCCAAGTAACTATGCTTCTTAAAATTTTTTTTTCATTTGAATTCAGTTCTTTATGTATATACAAGCGCTAGTTTAGTTCATGTCAAAACAAGATTGAACAACTTTATTTCAATGGCAAAACCTGTGCACACAAGCCAACCACATTACAGTAACAACATTTCACAGGCCTCAACTGTACCCATGTAAGAAACTGCTAAAGACAGTGCAGCTCCACAATGGTATACAGGGGCACCTCAGTAGCCATGAACATACTACAAACTCCTGTTCTTCCTTAAACATTTTTAATAGGTGACTTTCCGCAATGATAAAAGCTACAGAAGGCCTAATTTTAGGAATACTTCATCGTTAGTGTCTGGAAAATTTTCTTCTGAATGTTATTTTTGAGGCAAAAAAGACCACATGCTGTGTAGTTGGAATTTTTCAGTGATTTACCTTAATCTGTCCAGACAGAGTATAGTGGACATCCGCGTTACACACAGAAACTTAAAACAGGTCACAGTTACATTCAAACCAAACAGGAAATCTACTTGTAGGAGAGTCAAGTTCCACCGTGTTGCCTCCCTGCCTGTACAGTACAACTTGTCTCGGGAGGGGAGTGCCAAGGGTTGTTCTGCCCTGAGTAAGATCTGTGAGAGCAACAGCAGTTTGAGTGTTGCCATCCCCAAGTGATGCTCTGGCAACAACATCAACTTTTACTCAAAAATAATTCAAGTTCATTAGCATTTTTTTTCTGTAGTCACCAAAAGTTCATCAGTAGCTGTTTCAATAATAAATGGAAGTTAATACACATATCTAATTTTTTAAATAGCATTCACAACTCAAGCATTATTTAAATATAAAATCTGTGGTGAAATCAACTTAACCCATATGTTATAAACTAGAAAAATACTATAAACTAGAAATAAAAGCTGCCTGAGATCATCACATATTTTTTAATGTAGTATTCAACCAAAAAGACAGATTATTGCGCAAATACTAGACAACTAATTACATAATGTACCTTCACAAAATTACATAATATGGGTGCAGCTTGTTTCCCTGTTTTCCGTTTGAAAAATAGATTGTTTAATAACCCATCAAAGCTATCTGTAAACCAAGGAAACAATAGAGCAGATGTTGACTGTTGTCTTGTGCCTCACAGACATAATTAAATACAATGAAACACTCATGCACCCAAATAATAGAGGACAAACAAATATAAAAATGGTACTCTATAAACACAAACCTCATTCACTGGGCACCTGTCTCCTTTCTGCGATATTTAAACCAGTGATGATACTGGAAAAGGTGTTCATCTGTTTCCAGACTACAGAAAAAACTACAAGCAAAAAATTCCTCTCAGTATGAAGTAGCTTTAACTTTGGCAGTACCGATGCCCACATTGCTGACTGCCATAAAGCAAGGAGGGAACCATATTTGCTATTGTAACAAAGCCAGGACAGGGCAGTTGCAGGTTCTGTAAGCAAAAGCTACGCGAATCAGTGACTCCAAATGATCCAAACAGACTAAAAACTCTGTACCTGCTGTGTAATACAAAGTCTTAAGATTTCCCCGGAAAGCCAGATTCCCTTAAACTGCAAAACAGGATTCGTGTAATTATTTTCTACCCTCACCCCTTTTGTAAAACAATTATGGAAAGTAAAGATCTGGTTCCGTAAGTATCAAACCAAGTGTTTATTTTCTAGGAGAGTGTCCCATAACACTAATATACTCTATTACACATCAGAATTTGAGAGCCTTTTAAAAATCATCCTTTATCTTTAATTCTATAATCAAAGGTAGACATACATTTTCTCTAGTAATTTCAAATAGTGGATCGATATCAATAAGAATCATTGTGTAAATTTAAACAAAATCAAGTACTAATGATGCAGTTGCTATTCAGAAACAAAGTTTCCAGAAAAAAAAAAAACAACTTTGAAAATTAACACTCACATTTATTGCAAAAGAAAAAGGAAGCATATTTTTACTAATAAAAAATTATCTTGATTTAAAATAAGTGCTTTAATAAGTGTTATTAAATTTTTTATTTTAGATAAAGAATACAAAATTTCTTTGTTTAGTGCAAACATATTTTGCCTTTACATTTTATTTAGTTATTTCTAAGAAACAAGACAGAATATAATGTGATCTGCATCTCTGTGTTAATAAAACCATGCTAGCCTCTTTCCATAGACAACACCATAAAGCATAAATACCAAATGGAAAACAAATGGAAGTATAATGCCACTGTGAAGCAAACCAATCAACTCTAAAACAACTGAGATAGATCTCATCCAGTAGTTCATTCATTCTTTATAGAAATGAAAATATTCCTAGGTGAATCAGATTAAGAAAAAAAAAAACCAAACAAACAAATCACCCTCACCAGCTCTGAAAGGTTGTAAAGCACTAAATTCCTTTGATTTATGAAGGCAGCATCCACTGCACTGAGCAAAACAACTCAGCATGCCGGGACCCTTTTCCCTGAAATTCCTTTATTAACACAATCTGGCTCTGCTAGTGAACAGGAGCAGTGGTGCGGTGTGTATAAATCATTAATACTACTCTGTGCAATGGCTGAATTTCCTGGGTGAGCTGGAAAGCCTTCCTGCACAACAGGGATTTTGGGGTTGGAATTGACTGCTATGAAACGTACTTCATCATTCTCCGTGTTTGACGCTTCCCAATAGCTTTGTACTTTTCCTTTCCTTTTTCTCCCCCAAGCCCAACAACTGCAATAGAAATTTATTGGATTCTGTGTCTGCAAATAAAGGAAGAGAAAAGAAGGAAAGAAGCAAGCAAGCCCACTTAGAAGTAGAATCCTTTTCTCTTCGTTTAAAGACAGGTTGTGTTCAAATAAAATCTATTACTAACGAATACATTTTGAGTTTTTTAGATGTTTAGCTGACCACTTTAAACTAAAAAGAAACTGAAACAAACTACTCAAAGTGGGGTTAATCTTAAAAAAAAAAAAAATAAACTAATCAACTGTCACTGAAAAAAGTGACGCCTCTCCAAATGACGTAATGTTCCATTGGAGCATTTATTTTTATTTTTTCTTAAGACCAGGCAGAAACAAGAGCAATGTCTGGGCACGAGGAACTCCTGAAGTTAGCTGTATCACTGTTCTTACTTTTGGTGTACCAAAAATCTTCACATCTTTCCACAGCACAACAGGCAATTTCACATGCATAAGCTGAGCGTGGTATTCTAAGTGGAGCTGGAAAAGATGGTAGCAATGGGAAAGGAAAAATAAACCAAAACTCTTGGAACTGCAATTTCTGAACATTCCTGTATTTTTGCAGCAAAACACACTGCACTTGGCTAGGGAACATGAAAACTACTTATGTTGCCTCTGAAGTACATGCAATGCAACAACAATGAAGTTGAATGTGTTTTCAAAGTTTGAAATGAAACAGCAAGTAGTCTTTATAAAACATTCTGCACTAAAATATTCTTTTTGGGGCTAGACTTAGAAAAACTAGAGTATGACAGAGAGAGTAATGCTGAAAAAGCAGTCTCAAAACCATATGCTACCCATCAGGAAAAATGACACACATTATAAAGGTAACTAAGGATACAATCAGTCTTTCAGCGAGGCCAGAGCATGATTCTGAATGCATCAAGCATCAGCACCACCACCAAACGAATTTATCGCCATCTAAACAGTAAATATTTAAGACACTTGGAATGCAGTTTTGAAAAAGCGAAGGAGCTGAAGTCAGAATAGGGAAACATTCCACAGTGCCGTTTTACACTTCTGCAGCCATCCAGCAGACTACAGATTACAAGAATAAGCCTGCAATGCATGCAGAAGTCCCTCTGCATTACACAATAATGACATTCTGAACGGAAATAAATGAAGCCCCTGCAGTGCTATTCTGTCAGCTTTTGAAAGTAAATAACTTCGCTTCTGACAAGAGAGAGACATTTTTTTCCTCCTCCTGCCATAGAGCATTAATTGAGCCATGCAGACATGTAACATCCCAGAGACAGGACAAATACATGACAAGGAGAAAAAGTTAAAGAAAGGAGGGGACACTCACTGAAGATATGGGCTGCCTGACTTCTTTTCACCCCCAAATTTTCAACACCAGCTCTGTTTTGACAAGATCTTATTCTCTGGGAGAACTTTTAACAGGTTTTTTTGTCTCCGTCTGTAATGCTTACTAAAACTTACTTCAAACAAATACTTTAAATTCACACTGTCTTATGAGCGACAGTGCCCTTATGAAAACATAAGCTTATATTGTACAACTTTCTACACAAACAAGGAGTGATGACAAGTTTCACGCCCATAAGCAATCAATTAAAAATATTTAATTTATAGAAGGCTTACTGGCCACAGCAGAGATAATGAAGATAGCTATAAAAGAGGCTAAAGAAGCAGCCTTCAAAACTACACAATAATAATAATAATAAAAGTTAATGCAAATCAGTAAGGAATTGAGGCAAGGCACACCATAACTGTAAGTATATACACACCTGACAAATATACAGGTGATGATACTATTAAATTTATGCAGTTACCAAAAAAAGCATATTCAAGATGTTATAGATAGGAAGACCAACAATTTTCACATGTTTCGATATAAAAGGTCAAAAGGTAAATTTAGAAAATGGTCTAAGATGAAAGCACTTGCATTCTTATTCATGAGCATCTGAACATCTTAAGTATCTCAATTCTAAAGTACCCCATATTTTCTTGCCTTATCTGGGGGAAAAAACATAAAATCAGTGACTCATTGTGAAGAAAAAATAATTCACTGAATGCTTCAGTTCTTACTACAGTATCTAATTTTGATTCCGCCTGTGTTCAACACAATGAGAAAGAGCAGGATCAAAACACAGCGCGATCTCTCCACAGCTGGAGCCTGCTACAGTGCAAAAGACCAAAGGCCCAACTACAACTAGTCAGGATACTATAGACATTAGATATGCTATTTTCTGTAATTAAATTCACTGGGCTGCTGCACTGACAGAGTAGGAGGGGAAGCAAAATGCAAAAGAAGACAATGGCGCTGCACTAGGCAACTCAGAGGTAAATGAGCAATGCTAGCAAAGAAATGACAGGAGTTCCTCAGGAGAGCTCTTGTACTACACCTCACACTTTAAAACTGATAAATCAATTGCACATACACCTTCAAAAGGCAGGAAAGCTTGAAGGATTCTTAGAGGGTGTTGACTTCTCCTTTCCACTAACATTATTCTAACTCTGTAAAGCAAGGTGATAAATTCTAGTGTCGTAATTGTCATAACTTTCATTTATACTATCTATTAAATACTTCTAAAATATTTAAAACAGAATTAATATTAACATGATGATTGTATTTATTTACCAGTTCAGAAATACACACATTGAAAACCAAAAAATGTCCTAGTCTAGTATTGCATGGCTACTGGTCAAAAAAACCTAAAGAAACTGAACGAAATACCTACTAGTTGCCCTGAGAAAAAACCCTGCTAAAACCAACACATGCTTTCCTTGACATAAAACACCACATCACGTATTTTTTCAGAAAATAACCATCCATATGCATATTTATCAAATAACAATGAATAGCGACAACTTACAAACAGCTCACCACGGAAAATCCAGCTGTCACTTTTCAGCTGAAGTGTTTTAAAATGTTCAAAGAGCTCAGCTATGAAAACAATGATTCTAAGCCAAAAATATTCACCTGTTTCTGCCACACTGAAGCTCCTTTGCAACTGCTAGTAGCTTTCTTAACTGATTCTGGTTGGTTGAGGGGGTTTTGTGTTTGGGGTTGGTTTTTGGTTGGTGTGTTGTGGGTTTTTTTTACTTGGGTTGATATTGTTTTTTTTTTCCTTCTAGTATTTGAAGAGGGGAGTACTTAACTAAAGCACCTCCTCTCGCTATTGTGAGAAGAGACTGACCTTATTTGACAACGCTGTAGTTAAACGCCCCAAACTAGCTCTTATTCAGAATAAGTACTGCTATAGCACTTGATCTCTAAGCCACTTCTCATTAGTCTCTGGAAAACAACAAAACAGCTCTTGGGAGACAAAAGATATGTAAACATTTAAATTTGTCTTGAATAAGAGGTGGAGCCTCAAATACCAGCTTCAAAGTTTATTCCTGAATAGAGTATGTAAGATCATTTGGTAAGATAAACAGCACATCAAGCTATCACTGGTTACCTCTGCATTAACAGTACTTCTGGATGCAACAATTACACTCCCACCTTTTGAGGTCTATTTCATTTCTAAACTAAAATCCCCTACGCTTGCCACACTGCGCCCTTAGGTGCAAATCCACCCGCGCAATCCTGCCTGCAGCATGGTAATGCCTTTCTTCTGTTTTAACAGAGTCCTATAATTTATCTGATAAAGTACAGGTTTTTACCCTACACATATGAATAAACAAGCACTATGTTTCTCTTGGGGCAGTGAAGCTGGTTAAATGGATCAGAAAACCCTGAAAAGATTGCCTACCCTCAGTCCATCAGCTACTGGACAATTATTCAAGGCCCAGCTGTAAGAAAAACAGACGGTAAGTGAGCATTAGTAACGTGGACTTCTTTTCACTCATGCAGTCATAAGCAGAGGTTGTATGCTCTCACATGAAAATTGCCATGAAGTAGCAGACTGAGGAACAAAATTGTGCAAAGACTCCAATTTGTAAGCTAACAGATGCTTAAAATTTTCATGAGTGAAAGTCAGATTAACTGATTTTAGAGAAAAGCCACAGAGTGAGCACTATAAATGGACTAGGTAAAGAAAGGCAGTGTTCTCATGATGGGTTTAAACAGTGTCATCATAAAGCATCAGTTATCTAATTCAACTACCACACCCGATCCTTTGAAAGACTCACAAAGTATAAAATGCAAAAGACACATACTTAGAACTGTAACTGCAATGTTGGCATTCAGCAATTGATGTGCTCGTGCTCTCTAAATAAAAAGGTAAACTGTATCCAGGAATTATTAATCCAATTTAATTCTTTTACACAATTTTAGCACAAAGATAATCAGCTCTAATCCTTATTCCATTATTGACATTATTGACTACATCAATTGAAAATGCTACCAAATAAATCAACGTTGAATTAAGCCAAGAAGAAAGAATGTGATAAAAAGTCTTTCAGACTCCAATAAATCATCAGATCCAGAAGCATGACATAAGTAACTAAGTCGAGAATTCAGCTTTTCTCCATAGCGATAATGCTTAAGGCCCAAATAAAATTACACTAATTTACCATGTAAGCACTAATGGAATGGCTGGGGTAGAGATGGAGGGTTTGTTGGGTTTTGTTTTCATGGTGGATTCTTTTTAACAGTGATACAAGAGCTGCACTGCCTTGTTAAAGACAGAAAAGGTTGATATTGAAGTTTCAGTTCAATTGTTTTCGATCTGTGAATGTCCAGTATGAGCAATTGCTCCATTTAAGAGGAATTACCCTTTGTACAAACCACTTCACTACTTAAAACAAAGCACATATATCATCATTAAACAGAAAAAAAATATCACCAATTTTAAAATAATGACAGCAGCACTGTTCATTATGACATGGAATATTATGTGATGTTTTAAAACAACAGTTGACTTTGTAACTTTACTCGGAAAATACCAACTAAATAGCCCTATGTCCAGGCAAACATATATCATAGGGAAATACCAGTTAACAGAACCAAGCCTCCATTAATATACGCTAAATCCCAATTGCCAGGGGGTCAAAATTTTGCTGCAAATATTACTTCACACTAGCATTTGATGTAAGCTTGTGGTCAGAAATAATTTCTTCCACTGATGGGTTGTATTAAGGAGAAGAGAAAATAGATGTATTTAGCTGTTTCTAACACCATAAAATACTACCAAATGATAGGATGATAAGGTGAAATACAAATCCAAGCTCCTTTTTCCTGTATCGTTAAAGATCGACACTAAGCAAAATTCTAACCCAAATGCATCTACACTTTCCCCAATTGTCCCTATCTTTATAATGACGCACTAAAAACCATACATCCTCCTCCTGTTTATTGCTGCCACTGACAGTCCTGTTGGTTTTAATGTTGTTTGAAAACTCTTTCTGGATTTCTAAAGTTAGAAGCATCCTAGTAAGGGAACTTCCAAATAATTTCAGACTACTTCCCATAGCTTAACTAACTCTGAAGCACCCTTCCGTTTTTGTTGGTTTTTTTCAAGTATCTTACTGACAGCTAATACATAACGCAACATGAACTAGGCCTCTGTACATTATCTATTTTTAACTTTATTTTCAACAGTTAAGCTTTACGTGTTTTTAGGTAAAGCATCCTGTATGCATGAACTGTTTTTAAATAAAAAAAATCCAGTTTCTCACTTCGCTCTTGAAACATCATATACGTGCATAATCTGGAAGCTACTTAATATCTTAAGCAAATACTTAAGTTTCTAACACCAGACAATGTAGTAGAGCACTTCTGTGGGTAGACTGTGAAAAACAATTAATCCATTTATACTAAACAAACTGACCAAGCAGTATTAGTTTAGCAAATAAATAATGGCCAATTTTAAACGACTACCAAAACACAAATTTTCTCAAATGGTTAATAAAGTTCCACAGAAAACCACCATCCTCATGGCTACACAAATATTTATTGACAAGATGACTGGTTTGCCCATCTTGAGAAGAACATAATGCCTTCTATAATCTTTTAGGAAAGGCACACATCCAATCAGAAAATTTAAATGTGACAGAATAGTAGCATATTTAGCATATACAAACAAAAATAGAGAATAATTTTTTCATAGACTCTAAATAGTAAAGTTTAACAACTGAGAGTGAGCTCGGTTGTAGTACAGATGTCTGAATTCATTTTAATTGAGGTGCAAGCGAGCAGACATATCTGAAGTGCAATTTTTATAGGAAAAAAAATACTCCACTCTGTAGGTTCACATGGTGTCTATATACTGCTGGTCACAGGGTCCACAGGCGGGGGGAATCACTAGCTATTAAGTTACCAGATAAAGCTTTTAGGTTACCAGTATTTGAGATCGATAGACAACTTTACAGAGTAAGAACAACTTTTACAGTTTCACCAAAATAGTGCTTATTTGCTCCAAACATACAAAACATAGGTATTCTTGTAGGTTTGCTAGAAATTATCAGACATGGGAAAAGCAGAAAAAAAACCCCAAACAAGTAGACTGTCATGGCAAAAGTTTCTTAATGTTTTTCAAAAATATAAAACACTTCTTACCCTTTCCTATTTAAAACCAGAACCATGTTATGTTAGCTTTGTAGGTAACGTCACCACAGTACCATCTTTCTGCCTGAATAATTTTGAAATAAAGTAACATTATTTCTAAAGAAATACTTAACCAAGTACATAAAATAATAAATCATATCTGAATTAAGATGATATTTGACTCTCTAGGAATACAGAATAACTAAAACGCCAAGTAGCAACCAAAAGAAGCAACAAGCACAGAATTGTGAACCTGCCACAATTATCTTCAGGCATTCAGATGACTTTTTAACTTATATGTAATTGTGATTAGTAGAGGCAGAATGATTCTAAACTGACAATAGGATTAACCAGATGAGAAAGCCAATGCTTTAAAAAAAAAAAAAAAAAAAACAAACTTTCAGTGTGACAGTTAATCCACTTAAAGAGTTAAAAATTATCCGCTAGATACAGCCCTTTCTAAAGCGCATTAGCAATCACTTCTCATCTTTCTCTCAAATGGAATAGATGGAATTGAAGTCAGTATTTTAAAGTAATCATTATGGTTGCACAGTTTCTTCAACCTTAAAGCAGTGCCATACTATAGACGTGTTTGCATAATGATACTACAATAGCTCACACAGGAAGGTTATTACAGCACCTAACCTCATCTTTGTTATCCTTTATCAGCTCCTCGTGTGGCCATGTTGACCTCTCACCTTAATTCACATTTTTTCTTTCAAAAGCTGGATCTTTTAACATACAAATTATTGTTTGGCAAACTCAAACGAACAAATCCAGCAAAATACAGAAGTACATTTTGTATACAACCAGCAACTGCATAAGTCACACTGGATCATTAAAGCTGATCTATAAATATCTTTTCCAAAATGTATCCAGAATACAGAACTACTAAGAACATACACTTAAATTATGACATGCATTTTATTTAAATAATACTTCATATTTATCTGATGCAGATTTTAATTGCAGACATATGAATCTCTCCCACGTACATGCATTATCCAGGGCACACACAAGAATCTTTTATTATGCACTCCCATGCTGTAACTCAGAAGTGGTTTATCCTACTATACTGAAGAAAAAAAAAGCTACAGAAGGGTTTGTATCCTGCAAATACTTTTCTGTTCTTTCAGTAGTAAAACAAATATTCTGAAATAAAAAGTAAGCTTTAAATCTATTCTATTTAACCTTCAGGAAAGAAAATAAATACTGTAAAACATCTATCAGGCATTTGCAAATGCAGAAATGAAGTTACAGACTGTTTCATGGAAGTCAATATGCATATAAACTATTGTAGCAGAATTTGGAAGAAATGCCCCTATTCGTTCCAGTAGGCATGAGATTTGTTTTTCCCCCCCCTGAAGTTTCACCAGAAACTAACAAAATAAACAAGATTAATCATTTTTGCATGATAACATATTTCTGTCTTGGCTCTGCATACTTATTAGGTGACTCTCTATAACAGTGGAGTCAGTTATAAAATACAGACGTAGAATACAATGATGATTCCAAAAATACTAGTTTAAAAAATAGTTATTATCCAGTTATTTACTTCATGTTATAACAGAGAGAGGGTACCATCTAGTAAATAATTTGGGGGGAGAGAGTGGTGGAAATACTTAAAAAAATCTAGAAGTAGAAATTATATAAAATGAATTTTAAAAAACCCTTAAAAATAGACTAGAAATTGGTATCATTTTGCTGATATCAGAACATTTTTTAAACCCATTCCAGTATACTTCAGTGACAGAAGTATTCATTTGCACACATATAGCTTTATAAGTCTTTTTTTTTTTTTTCTTTTCTTTGGTGAACTAAAAATCAGCTTGATTTTAATCAGCAGCATGTTTCAACACAGACTTAAAATTCCTGGCTTCAAAGAAGGCTTAAACAAAATTGCCATTGGGCACATTTACATTAGAAGTATAATTTATGCCTGCAAGTGAATAAAGAGCAGTCCTTTATGGCTGAAACTCTGCTACAGTATCCATGAGAAATGCAGTCAAAGTACTGTGCTAAATATCTATAAACAGCATCAATAAAGACATCGCAAAAAAAAAAAAAAGAGATATGCAAAGGCTTGATGCTCTGTAAAAACGTATTTTCTACTCACTCTCACCATTCTCAAGTGCAGGCACAACATTCACTCCACACAGTGGGAGACATTTATACAGTCTATTCACACAAAAAATATCTCCAAGATTACAAATCCCCCAAACGATGCTGACAAAGCAGACACCATAGGAAAAGAAAAAGTTAAGCAAACTTACCTGCTGTAAGTACATAAAAGTCAAGGCACAGGAGAGCTGGGGACACATGCCCACATTCGGCAGTGCCACGCAGGTTGCACCCGTAAGGGGATGCTGCATGGTGTTGCTCTGAAGTCTACGTAGAACAAGTGAGGGGGCTTGCATGCAAGCACGTTTGCCCTATCTTGTCACTACAGTTTTTTCCTTTTGACTATTTAAATAAGAAACAGGATTTCTTCAATGCCTTTTTTTTTTTCTCCCCAGCGCTAGATCCCTACATTCATTTGTCAGCTAAGGCAACTTGGTAGATTTAAACTACGAATTTTTAACAGAGAGGAAAAAAAGAAGACACAGCCTGCAGCCTATTGATGAGCAAATGGAACTTCCTCAATGACAGCGAGAGCTGAAGCTTGTCTCACAACAGTAGCTGCTGACTAGTAAGAGCGAGAGATTGACTCCGTGAGGCTCAGTCGGCTGGTGCTGATGCTGCACAGCTTCTCATTTGTCAAATGGGTCCTAGGGCAGGGTCTCTACCACTCACCAAAATTCAAATACTGCATTTTAAAAATCCCTGGAGAGGATAGGGAAGGAGAGCAAGTGAGTGCGCTGCATCACAGGCATCCATGAGATCTGGGCAATTAGTGTCATTGCCCAGCTGGGACTGAATGCCTGTTACGATTCTGCACACACGCATACACACTCACACACACGATATTTTTTTCCCCTCTCAGGACTCGCATCTGAGATAGAAAGGGCTTTCCCCTTCTAAAAAGAGAAGTATGAAGCACAAAGTGGGGAAGGGAAAGAATCTTGACTAGCCAAGAGGATTCCAGCAAATATAAAGCGCTATCAGTAAATGACCTTTTTTTAAACACAGATTAATTTTATATCCACACTTCATTCACCACCTAGTTTCCCAGAGAAGCTTATAAATGCATTATAGCGAAACTGTGAAATACCAGTGTAAACCACTGCAGCAGAAACACTAGGAATGAAAAAATTCTCTGGCACACTATGTCTGCTTCACTGGGGGGAGGGGAGCAGGCTTGGATAAAGACTGTATCTTAAAATTGGTCTAAAACCCATCTCATCTAAAATTACAAATTTATTTGACAGCTAGTCAGTCTGTTATAAAGGACTGCCCTATCAGGTTACATGGAAAGATTACATTTGCCATTTTCAGAATTTAATGTTTACTTTTTACTTTGAGAGTGATACCTCAAATTAGTATTCCACTCTTGCAGGCTTTTTCTCCCCCCCCCACCCCATTCTATGGAGTAATAATTATTCATTAGTAGATCTAGTTAGTCTTTATGTAATAAAGTAGGATGTGACCTGCAAATCAAATAATTTATATTACAGCTTGTCCTTGAGGTTCTATATTACAGGTCTCTCTTTTTTTCTTAGATACAACTCAAGTATAACCAGAAGACACTACTATTTTTAATTACAATTTGAAAAATTAATTACATATTAACTCTTTAGGAAAGAAGGTCAAACCTCAAAGCAACACCTGAGGTTTTGAAGGGGTTCCTTGTAAAAGACTCTGCACAAGATTTTAAAATTACCTGTTTTATAGGATACCTAACTCCCACAAAAACACATCTTGGATCAAGTTTAATGTCCACCACAATAAATAATGCACATACAAGAGAAGCCTATTTCATCAACAGCATAACTGGTTTGATATTAAGATCTGCCCTTAAAAACAAATAATAGTCCCTGCTTAACTGGAAACAGATACAGAACGTCACTGCAACTCAGGCGCTGTATCAAAATAAAATAAATTCTTTTTCCTTCTACATGTGCGCACACATACCTGCACCCACACAAGCTTCAGAGACTGATTTAGATCCACTAAGTCTTCTTCACGCAAAATCGAAAATTTTCCAGCAGAATCAATTATTACATAATTTTCTCTCTCAAAAGCAGTCAATGCAACAAAACCAATATATGAGAACTCGAAAATCAACACCCGAACAACCACGCACAAACTTACAATACAGGGACTGGTTTTGTCTTAGGAAACATCCCTGCTTTTGCAGTTTGTCACGGAGTGATCTGCAAGAACAGCTCAGATACAGAACAGCAAACAGAAAAAATCCAAAAACCAAACCACCAACAAAACCCCCACACACCACAGAGCAAGAGAGAGTGAGAAGGAGAAATGAACTCTCTCTATGCACTTTCTCCTTTTTTCGTGCTTCCTCTGCCTTAAGCAGTCTCTTGTTCTGACAGGAGTATGTCATGCTTTTCTACTTTTTTTTTTTCCTAGCACAGAAAGGCTGTTATTCTGCAAATGCCCTAAGCTGATAGAATTTTCCCTTCAGCTCATTTTCATATGAAATACCATAAATAATACATGGTACTTTAATAAGACCTTATCAGAATGTTTAATGAAAAACAAATATGTTATGTAAGGAGGCAAATAACCAACTCGTTCCACATTATGTCAAAATCAAAGGTAGCCTGTTTCCTAGCCAAAGAGTTTGGAACTATAGAAGTCTATCCAATTTCCTAAAGTGAAGTTCTGGAACATGGAGATGGTCAAGCAAAGTTTCTTTTGTCTATTGCACTATTTTACAGCTTAAAGGACATCCATAAAACAGATTAAACTCTTAAAACAAGCGTGTTGAACAATTACTTGAAGAGAATATAGTAGTGTAAAAGTAGCTAATGTTAACTGCAGAAGTAAATTACTCATTAGCCTTTTATCCTTGAAACTTTCACACACTTCAAAGTAAGAAAAATATGACCCGCAAATACTATGGATACCTTACATCTGTTTATTCATATTATTAAAACAAGAATGTCAATGTTTTAACTATCCAAACCACCTATACACATAGAAACAACCTAAGAAAGAAACAGAATTCTTTAGCCTGATATAGGCTACTTCAAGAGATGCAAGAGAAAGTCATTATCAATTTTCATCCTTTCCAAAGATAACTTATCATTATGTCTAAAAAGAGAAAAGGTAACAAAATGTGTTTTATTTTTATAAAAATAAAATCAATGTCTCTTCTTTAAAGCCATTTCTTTGTTTATACACACTCTCCTACCAAACCCAAGCCATCAATCATAACCACATTCCAAGTTATGGCTATATATACAGTAAGTACCACCACAAACTTGCCAAAGGTACATGAATGACTGTACACAATTTGACCTTCTAACCTCATGCACAGGGACGGTATCGCTATAGCTGCAGTTTCACAGAACAGCATATGCTCCATCAATATTTCATCTGCAAATTATTAATAACTTGATTTTTCCCTTATTCTGCAAAAATCAATAAGTGCAATTGCAAGCCCGCTTTACCTACAGCGTATGACATCTTCCAGTTGCCTCAATGCTCCTCTGTTGGGTCAGTAACTGAAATCAGTTGTTTCTCACCTAGTTGCTGGTATTATCAATTAGATAACGATTAACAACAACTACAAACATTGTTCAAAACAAGAGGAGGCCACCAGTCTACACAAACCAGATCAGCCTCTGTGGGACTTCAGTTAGAGATGTAGAAATAAAAAGTTCTTCCACGGTGGTAACGGAGCCATCTGAGGTGTAATGCCTCCTACGCCACCGTGAGAGGCAACACTCCCTTTTCCAACCTGTCTGGATTGTCAGTGTTACGGTATATAGCACAGGCAGAGAACTTCCAGTCTTCCAATCTTGAATATGCAAATAGCTACATGAAATCAAAGAACCTCTGAAACAACTAAACAGAACCAACAGCATTTCCCACACAGCTGACATACAAATACACTCTCACATTTACAATGCATTTGTTTACTTAGTATAACACATTCCACTTAAAAATCATTCACTCAATTTTCTTGTGATCTGGTAACCAACTTCTACTTTTCAAAACTTTAGTTCAAATTTCACATTTACAAACATTTAGCCTAAAAGTTAACCTTTAGAATTTTCACAGCAGACTGTCTAATCAATCAAACCCTTTCCATCAAGCAAGAAAAGATCTGAAAGAGATCACCTGCAAGACCACGCACCACTTGGCTTTTCAAACTTGTCTCACTAGTAGCCTACTCTAACAAGTTTATACATATAGGAGGCATACAGTATTATACGGATTGTATGCCTCCAGATGCCCAGCATAAAAAAAAAAAAAAAAACCACAACTGCATATTACAGTATCCATGTGAAATATGTATTTTCTTTTCAACTTCATAAGATTATTAATGTGACAAAAAAAATAATTCAGGCAGGTGGTATAGACGCTAACAGTAGTGCAGTCCTCTTTCTAAACACTCCTTTTCTGATGCCGCATGAAAAAAAATAGCTCCCTTCAACTTCAAACCAGGAAAAGCAGCATATTATGAGCTTGAAAACAGAATGCTTCATTAACATATTCTGACAAATTACTAGCAATCGTCAATATCTTTGCCTTTATTCCACATAGTATTCTATTTTCTAACACGTGTGTTACGGTTTTTTTAAAATAAACTAGGGAAATATCACCAATGTTTTTAAATCATTTGTTTTGTCGAAAGACTGAATAAAAGGTTTGCCCTCTATTCTCTCCAATTAATGGGTGACATCTGATCCTTCCCGTGATATTTTCTTGTCGTGAAAATACTTATTTCTAATTTAAGGTTTCTGTTAAGATTGCTCTTCTTTCCTAGCTCTTAGCACAACGATCAAGACATCGCAGAGGCTCACACTTACCTCCGGCACACAAGCACCACGAATTTTCTGTTTCTATTAAGCACTGCGCTACGTCCATTGACTTCTCCAGTATTTCATACCCAGTGTCTGCAAAGACTCGGTAGTACAGTTAACCTCTTCAGCACCACTTAATACATATTTCATAAGCCTTCAACACTAACCATCTAGATTTTTTCACCAGGTGAGAAGTCAAGGGCCCCTGTTCCCAGCAAGGCGTTTGGAGTGGGGAAGGGAACAAAAGCACTAAGAACGTTCAGCCCTCGTAAAGTTGGAGACACTTGGGACAGAAGACGTACGTTCCTCAGCAGGTCTGATTTCCCTGGCCTACCGTACCTGGCCGTCCTGCAGAAGGCAAGGGAGTGGGGGGGGGAAGGCCAGGCCCACCCACCGGGTCCTGACCCAGCTGCGCGCCCCCCCCACCAGCGCCGCCGCGCACAGCCATGCAGCACCCCCACCTAGCGGAGCCGCGCGCTGCCGCAGCGCCAGCCTCCCCGGGAGCCCGCTCTGCCGAGACCCCGCGCCCAGCCGCAGCCCGGCGCGGAGGGCACGCGGTGGGGCTCCACAGCACCGCCCGGCGCCTCGGGGTCGCGCTCCCGCTCTCCGCCTCCGTGTGCCCACCCGCCTGTGGCGCCCGTCCTGGCACAGGCAGCTGGGAGGCCAGGCAGCGCGGCGGTAACGGGTGCGGCCGAAGCTTTCCCACCGCGCTCCTCACCCCGTGGCACCGCTGCCAGAACAAAGGAAGGAGTGCGAGGGCGGCAGCCCTGAATTTTCAGGAGGGGGAAATTAAAACCCAGAGCCTTATCCGAACTGTTACCTTCAGAGTACAGGCTCGAGAAGCAGGGAGACAGACAGAACCAGGAAGGTGAAATATAAATCGGGGCACCGCAATCTCCTGTTGATCCCGCTCCCGCCTCACCTAGCCCGCAGGAAGCACAGACGCTTCAGCGCTGCGTTTTCAGAGGCTCTCACCCATCATACGCTGTCAACAGCATCAAATAAACTTTCTCAAACAGACATCTACAGAGATACTTTAAATCTGACAGACTGGAACAAGCCTGCTTCACAAAAGAACTGCTTTGTCAGAAGTGTCCTTGCTAGAACAATTACCATTTAGATTATTTTTAATATTGTCATGCTAGCAAGAAGACATCAGTGTGTCATGTGTAGTGTTGCCCTGTAATTGTCTTTCCAAAATTCCAGATTAAAAGATATAACATGACCCTTAGAAAATTAACTCAGAATTAAATTTTAAAAACTCATTCTTTAAAAAATGTAATGTATAGACTTAATGAGTATTAATCACAGAAAATTATGTACAACTTGTTAAGTAGCTTAAAGCTTCAGTAGGTAGGATGGGAGGGCTACAAAATACTTAGGGAAAAAAAGTCTACAGTTTTATCTAACGTGATGAAGTCTACCTCTGCCTGCCTTCATTAATCAAAAAAGTTTGCCCTAACTTTTTTGCTCGATTCGCATCACCAGATCTCACACTTTGCTGCTATTATGAAATCACAAGGAAAGAATTTAACTTGGAGTGCAATATAAGCAGCAGGAATACATGAATTTAGAGCTTCTTTTCATGTGATAGTAATAAAAGTTAAAACAACACAAAACAACACCAAACACTACCAAATGCAATTGTAAGTACACATAGTAGGGCAGCATAAACACATCTTGCTGAAGTTTCAGCGGTTTGTGAAAGATTATTAATCTCTTAACAAAAAAATTAAAAGGATGTCAAACCTCAGAAGGAGAATAAATGATAGATTAATTATACTACTATGTAAAGGTTGTATCTTTCCTCTGTAGGAATGAAATTAACTGGGCATGAGCAGTTTCCTTCTAGAATGAAACCACTTCCTACCTTTTATTATTCTGTCTACAACTGGATCTCTCTCATATATTCTGCGTGAATCTAAATCCACCAGACTAAGTCCACAATGCAGCAACTCATTTTAATGTGTAACAGCTAAATACTAACACGTTCATGTATCAAATCAACAAATCCTCCATTAACTGCAGCTGAATCTGTAAGCCTCCACTGCCCCGGTCCCTTGCTTACAGTTTACAGCCTGCCCACTCGCCGTGAGTACGTGATCCCACCAGTGAAATGAATGATACCTCCAGAGCTCCGCTGAGAACTTTATTTATCATCATCTACCAGTAAACCTCGAAACATTCCTCATCATTTTGACACTACCCCATAAGATGGACTAAGTCAATTTTACATTTAGCTCAATGACTCTTCAAAATCTAGCCCTTCATGTCTAATTCTTTCTCATGGCTTTCAATCTGGGTTTCAAGTAAAACATCTTAAAATTCTTCTTTGCCAAGCCCGGAGGGTTCTAGTTAAACACCCGTCTCCATCCAAAGAGATAAAGATGTAGCTCAGGAATTAAAATGGAGGTTTTTGTAGCTTTGAGCTTCAGTTCATACTGAAGCACTACCAAGGCTTTCCAAAGTAGCCAGCTATACACTCTCCAAAAGACAATTCCAGCAGAAAGACGTCAGATGCCACAACCCAACCTCACACCTATGCCAGAATCTATGAGGAGAAGGGCTGGTTGTTTTGGGCTCTTTTTAATTAAAGAATTTTGGCTCTAGATCACCCTTGCAGAATTACATGCTTTGGCAAAAATGCAGATTTGCCTGTGGAACTGATACAAAGCTGTCTATAGAGGCCTGCTCGTTAAGCCTTGAAATAGGGACAGAAGTACTGCATGAGAAAGTTCAATGCTATATACAGAGTCAATATTGTGCCTTCAGGGATCCTGTCCTCTCCATGCCTTTTCAATTACTTCATTAGTGTCCCCTGTCAGGACTGTTCATAAGTCCAGCATCAACTCCCTCCTCTTTTCAGTCTCTAATTGGTGTTTTTTTATCTTTTCCTACTTCAATTGATAGGGTGTCACATTCAACATCTCCGAGTCTTCCTTTTCCTCAGCTAATAACTAGAGTCCACAAATTCTACAATATTTTCTAGAACTTGTTTGCTTTCATCAGCACTAATCAACTCTTTCATTACAGTGGCCATCCCTCAACTCTCCTGCTCGTAATTCCTTCCTCTCTGATCCTCTTTCAGTCAATGAAATCCACGCTAGTAACACTGAATTCACTCTTCTTTTTTCCCCGTGCTGCGTTTTGAAACTATCACCCCTTCTTTTGCTTTCTGCATAAAGTTTCTCATACCCTGGCATTCAGACCATTCAAGACTTGGCATTAAAACCTATTCCTGTTGAACGTTTACACATGGATTACCTGACATTCCTTACTTTCTCTAAGACCCCTCTCAGTATTGTATCTCACACATCTACAACGAGACTACCCTATGGTCTACTCATGCATCAAACAACCTTTCACTTCAGATAGGATCTTCACCTGCTTCATGTCCTTTGAAATATGAACATTTCCAAGAAAGATAGCTCAAAACATAGAAGTCATGTTGCATGTGCACTAGATAATGTACAAAGTGTTACACTCCACATTTTGTATCCCCCGACACACTTAAGAGGAGCAGCTATTCTACTTCTGCCAGTAAGGAGGACCACAAGCACAACAAGCAACGAGCGGTACTTGCACATTGTCCAACTTCCCTCTTACACCCAAGAATCTTCCAATCATAACAGACAAATATCCTTACCAATAAAAAGATAACATACACATTAAAGCTTGTTCATTCTGACTATGCTTATATCAGTCTTCAAAGGTATAGTTTGTGGGGGTTTTTTAAATGAGCATTTGCTTCAAATTACAAGTAACAGAACCTCAGAGAGACCAGCTCACATTTTTCCTTTTGATCTGATACTCACAAAGATTACCCTTCCTACAAACCCATTCATATTCATGCACTTTGAAGAAAAAAAAATTTTAGCAAAATACTCTCTGTAATGCTTTTATGCACATAAATAACACTTTCTCATTGCTTTTCTTGATTTATATTAACCCTATTAAAATTTCTACAGTTAAGAAGCTGCGGCTGTATCTATTCCTGTAAGTTTTATAATTTGGCCATGAAATTCAAAATAATTTCAAGATAAATCTTAGCAACATCAAATTTTTAACACTACAATTAAAAAAAAAGTTACAAATATTTGAATTGAAGAAACTGTCACAGAAAAAATGAAAACAAATTACCCTTAAAATTTAACTTATGTTTAGTGGCTCTGAATTAGTTTTGCAATGTTTAACTTGTTTTTACACAGTATCTCCAAAGTCTGTCAGATTAAATTTTAAATCCGAAAGACACTAACCAAAGAGGTTAGTTTTTGGCTTAATTCTGACCATATAAAAGCTTAAGAACGTATCCTCTCATAGCTTTTGTCATGTCTCAATACAATACAGCATGATTTGTTGTTTTTTTTTTTTTCCTATTAAAACTACATAGAATAATACCACAAACCAAAAAAAAACCCCACGAAACCCTCAGGAGAAAGATCTAAAATGGGTTCATGAACAACTGCTTTCGATTGAATACACTCTTTTTTGTAAACCTGAATGATACATAAAATTCAACTACTCAAAAGCTCTAAGAGAGTTAGAGAATACATCAGTGAGGTCAGATGACACATATTTATAAAGTGCCTTGACATAAGGTGCTAAATACGTTCTTAAAAATAATATGAAAGCATACAAACTATTGTCTTATGGCCTGTAGTGCTTCCCAGTATAGTATCTAGTTGCTCATATACACAGAGAAGGCATTTTGTGCTAACTTCAACCTCCAACCTTCACCCACCAAACCAAGCTTCTCTGCTATGAAAAGCCTCTACACCTACATCCCAAGAGCACAAAAGGAGCAGAAACGTTGCTGTTCTTAGGCGAGCCAGCGAAGTCAAAGCTAGCATGGTAACCTTGTGCCTTTCTCTCAGTGGTGCTGACAGAGCACAGACATATTTCCATAAATAGTCAGGAGACAGCAGACTAGTGATCTTCTCCAAAACACATACTCAGTTTCTGCTCAAACAAGGCAGAAAAGAATACATCAAACAGACAGCCTTATTAATTAGCAAATACTATATTTAAATGAAGGGACAGGGGACTGACAGCATAGATACTAACATGTTTTTGAAGTGGTTGCTCAAAGCAATGCAAAGACTTTAAAAGTAACTCACTTTAAGTTACGTTACTGTCTCGACAAAGCGCATGCATCAAATAAAAAGCACCATCCTGTATACATTGTGCATTATTACAGAAGTAAAGTTAAAATACAAACTTACCTAAATTAAAGTTGCCAAATTCTGCACATCAGATACCAACATAGCTGTTGTTCCTTATCACTAAATGGAGAATAGTGCAAGCTCTAATGCTTTCATGCATTTGCATCAACTCGGACCCATAAGGACTGCCTCTCAGAATGACTCCTTAGGTCACTCTGCATGCCTCTTCAAACCTCTGGCCTCCCTCCTGAGCCTGCCATCACAGGTGCCAATTGTGATGAAGATACCTCTGCTGCAGGAGACTGACTGAGACCCGCCCTGAATTTCACCCCGGCCATTAAACATCAGGTGCTAACATCAGGTCTCAGGCACCATAAGCCAGGTGACCTACACACAAAGGGTTTCACTTCTAATCACAAGTGTTTAGTGCCAGCCAGTTACCTGAAAGTGAACTCTAAAGGGACAGACCGCACCTCACTCTGTATGTCACATCCAGAGACAATCTCAGCCCTTATTAAGATGTAGCATAAATCTTACTGTATCAGCTAAGTTATGTGTGTAATACATGCGAGTTTAGTGTTGAGCTTGAATTTTTACTAGAAGCTGGCATTATTGGTACCAATTGCATTCCCTATTTCTGATAAGAAACATTTCTGGAGTATAAGAATCTTGCATATCAATAAAAAGGCAAAATACAAAATATTTGAACTGTCTCCTCTGGAATACAGAATAGTTAAGAACAAAATTAGATGCAAGGACTCCCTAGTAATTTCCAGGCACGGCAACTTCAAGATCTCACAGATAAACAAAACAGCAGAAAAACAAAAACAAGATTAACTAAAGTCAGCAGCTAGATTACACATATCAAATAGTAAAAAGAAGTAGTATTGTTCCATTCTTCATTTATCGTGAGCCAAACCCACTGAAACTAATAAAAGTCAGAACATTCAGTGAATGCAGTCCTGGGCTCGCTGAACACAAAACACCTGCAGTGCTGCAGTTTAGTTAGCAGGAACATCTTTCTCAAGGATTTGGTGATCCTTTCCAAGTTAAAAATACATGAAAAAATTCCCAATTTATTAGTTTCTGCAATAAAATATTAGTAAAATAAGGGGCAATACCAGAAATGGATAATCATTTACACCTGATTCACACCACCAATCCTCAAAAAATTTGTCTTGACATAAAGTGAAGGTGTGCTTTCATCTACTCATCGTTCTTACTTAAATATTTCAGAACCTACTGCTGAAAATCCAACATGATTTTCAAAACTAATATGGAAACACATTTGCAAAAAGCAAACTCTAACAACCCTTTTCACCTAAATCTTTCCAAAATAATTCAATTGCTGTAAGGTAGACTTAGTCAAGGAACAAGCCAACCTTTCTGCATAATTTATCAGCCATTTTAATCCTGTTTATGAGTATCAGGTTCTCTACAGAAATGCTTTTAAAGAATGCTTAAGAAAAATCACTGCTAGTTAGGAGATGTATAACTAACAGACAGAACAATAAACCCAAACTCACCCTATGGCCTCTGTAATCGCATATGATACTAATATAAAGAAAACCTATGCCCCCCTCCCAAATCATGAGCAAAGTGCAAATGCTAATACTTTACGTGGAAAACAGATCCGAGTTAACAGGTTCTCCCCAGCATTCATCTACATTGAAAAATATTACACACAAAGAAGTATTTGCTCAGTTCTGAGATTGCTCTAGATCTCATTCATTCCATTCAAGCTAAAACCCAAAATTCTTATCAACAAAATGGAGTTGTACACACAGGGTTAGTCCTAATTACTGCAGGAACTTTGATTTTTTACTATTTTTGCAAGTACCCACCCCTAAATTATACTATATACCAACACATTTCCGTATAAAGTATACTGACAAAAGTACATTACATTCATTACTAAGATTGTGAACTAAATACTCAAAGGCTATGAACTAAGTTTATCTGTGTAATGTAAATTCATGCATTCTGACTATTTTATCACATACATCTTCCCCATGCATGCCTTGACCCTCTCGTAGTCAGTGCAGACTATGTAGAGTTGAAATAACATAATATGCTCCACCAGAATGACTGAATCCCCAAATAATAAACCTTTGGTTCCTCATCTTCACTCATTCTTTTTTGTTCTCTAGTCTAGCATTCATCCCTGCTCCAGCAAAATCAGACAGTTCTGTCCTCTACAAAGCTTCCATGTCAGCAGGAGGGAACCAAAGACAGAACAGGCTCTTCTGTGCTCCCATGCCCTGCTCCAGCCTGGCCCAAAATGCCTCACACAAACAAGCCTGCAGGCCAGAGGATGCATAGTCAGAGCCACTGGGGACAGCCCATGTACAGTTCTGTCCAACACCCTGAAAGTGTGAACCTGAGGCAGAACAGTCAGCTGTTCTAAAAGGACTTACACACACGGCCTGATCTGTACCAGGATGGGTGAGATGCTCAGAAGGGCCAATATCCTGAGGTTCTAACCATTAACTTCTAAGACTTACTTAACAGGTGTTACTCCGTCAAATTTGAGCAGGTATTCAGACTGATTTTAAAGGGCCAAAGGGCGAAAAAAGTCCCATCCTTCTCTGGCCACCTTGCAAAGACTGCTAGAATCTATTAAGAATTTTCTTCTTTTCTTTTTTTTTTATTAAGAAACCCACAACACAAATATTGCATTTCTTTTGCTGTTTTCTCACATAACCAAACAACTGTGTCACGCTTCTTAAGAAGAAACTACAGGGCAATCGCATAAACTCAAATATTTCATTCCAAAACATTTAGATTTATCAAGTTAATCTTGAGGATGAATTTCACATTTGTGGACACAATCTAATAAAGTGTTTCAACTCCCTCACTGTTCGACTGGTGAGAAGAACAGACAGCTGGACTACCTCCAGCTCAGCTCTGTCCAGCTATGGGTCACAAAGGCTGATGCCTCTTGCTTGTCCCCTTGCCAACGTTCATCGTACATCACTTGTGTCAAAATATGTGGTGGGTTTCACGAAACTCACTTGGTTTTGAGTCAGAGGAAAACCATCAGCACTTAAGGGTCTTCTACTCATTCATAACACATAAACAGAAGAAATTAATGCTAGAAAATACATTGTCTTTCATTGTAGCAAGAGGTTTTTGTCCGAACAGGCAATAAATCATTATGACTGTATGACCAAAGGTCATTCCTCAGAGGTAAAGATATGGTATTAGGCTGATAGACCTTAGTCCTAGGCATGCAACAATATGACATAGGTGAAGAATTGGCAGGCCTCAGGCTTCACGAAAAAATGCAGCAGACACCTTCACATAGAGCGAAGCAGCAGTCCTAATCTATACTCAGTCCTTGATAATTCTTGTTACCCCTTCTGCGACACCACTAGGGACGTGTCCTTCACCTACACTCCAGACAGCTGCTTGTTCATCCTTGCAGTCACATCAGATGAACGTTGCATGTAAAGATACACACTGGCACTTCACGTCATTCTGACTGTGTATGTTTTCTTTGCCTGGACAGTCAAACAACACGCATCTAACACAGGTACTTCAGAACACCATGCAAAATGAAGACCCAACTATGAAGTGAATGCTTCCGGAGTAATGTATCCTCAGCTACAGAATTTATAAAGCTGAATATTTATGACTATTAATGGTTGGTTGGGGTTTCTTTTACTATCAGTTGAGCATTTTATTCTTATAATTCAGTTTTCATTTCACTAGAATGTTTTGCTTTTTGCTTTAGAAGCGTAAACCAGTGAACTTTCTTTTTAGAAAACACTGATGGCTGTGTCCCTTAAGAAATGCTGTATAGAAGCAACAGCAGTAGCGTACCACAAGTATGAATTATTTTTTCCTGAACATATTAACTACATAACATTTAGTTGCCTTCCAGAACTGTAAGTATTTTTATTTATTTCCTTTCAAAAGATCTGGAACATATATTTTGGAGTCTGCAATATACCATTTGCTTTTGATTGTATCTGCTAGAAATGTTTCTGGGAAGTATAATAATGTTTCCCTCTAAATACTCTCTATATACTTGGGAACCTTCTTAGATAATTTACACATAACAAAACAAAAAGGTGTCAAGTTAAAAAAAAAAACATAAAAAAACCACCAAAAAAGAAAAAGCATCCTGATGCTTTTTTTTAGTACACATATTAATCAGAATATTTTCCTCTTAAAAAAAAATATCTATTTATGTGTTTATATAATCTTATTGTAGTTCAGAACAGAGGTGAGGTATTCAAATTCTATTCATTAACTACAAACCCAGATACTTAACACGGTCTGAAATAACTAATCTGTACAGGAACTCTGAGTTCAGATTATCTAACTAACTGCAAATGCAAAAATGACACATTATCTATGTGATTATGAAGAAAACACTCAGGAACTGAGATGAAATTCATTGAAAATGGGTGCCCTGACACAGAATTCACAGCTGGAACATACATTCATTTTCCTGTTTAAATAAATATTGCCTCTCACTAGGCTAACCACAAAGCTGTATTGCATGACAAATATACATGTTTTGGCAGCGTATGTGGTCTCTGCCTGCATATATCACATTCATTACTATGGCTTAGGGAGGACAGAATGGGTTAGCTACACAGTTTAATGTGCTGATGTCTCTTTGTCCTTTTCCTCCCTGGGTAAGACAAAAAATGATATGACTTTTTTTTCATTATTAATAATGAATTACTTTCTTGTTGACAGTCCTTGCTGCCAAGTAAGAAGCCTTGAACTTTATGATGCAAGATTTCTGTTCATACAGAAATCAACCAAAAGGATCACATAGAAACTTAATAACCACTGAGAAACTTAATATCCACTTTCTATAATATCAGTTGCTATATGCCTTTTATAGCCTTTACTAAAAAAAAAAAAAAAACAAAAACCTCCCAGTGTTTGTTTTTCTAAGATACATTTGGTGTCATGACAGATAAACTGGGGAAAGCATGATGTAAGCCCTTACTGCATGGCACCAAAAACCACTGAGTGACTTCTAAAACATGACACTGAACCAAAAGGTGATCTGAAGTCATCTTCCTCTGTATTATTATTCCCAGAAGTTACACAGCCCTGGCAATCTTAACAGTATTTAGAAATCCCTCAAATTCCAGTTGTGAATTACTTTTGTGTTTTTGTGTATATACATCTATACATACATACATGATACAATTACATACATTAGAAGAAAATGATCCTGGGAGATACAGATATATACAAATAAATATTATTATTCATTACATAAAATCATGCAGTAGTATCAACATACTCTGTGATTCTCTTCTACTTTCTTAGGCTGCTAGCAACGATTATAAGAAACCTTGAGATTATGAGCCTTGGTTGACTAGAAGTGTATCCGGAGTTGTGGAATTATTAGTAAAATTAAGGTTTTATATCTGAAAATTAAAGTTTATATGAAAAACACAGCATTGTTCACCCACTGAGGAAAAGCATAAAATCAAAAGGAGCTCTGAGGATGGGACACAGCTGCAGCAGGCATGCGAGGAATCCACTCACACAGCAACTCCCTGCAACATACCATAGAGGATGGAGCAGAGTGAATGGAGCGGAGTGAAGATTCCGTGGCCCTGCTCCGTGATGCTAAAGCGGGAAGAAATGGTCCTCCAGAACTGATAAGCAGCTCATCTGGCCCCCTGGGCCAACAGATTTTCAAAACCTTGCCAAAGTGCTACCCTCTCGTGAACTTTGCTCGTTTTAATATCATTTTAATACCAAAACACACCTCCATCCCGAAAGGCTACCCGCATCCAAGGTGTGACCACTCCTCTTCGAGTCTGCATCCTCAATTTTTTGTAAACTACACCTATCATGATAAATGGTGTGTATGACTACAGTCACTCAAACTCCACCTTAAATGTAAAAAGGATATAAAAGTAGCCAGGGAAATAGGGGATTTTGGGAGAAGAAAATAACACCATGAGCAAGTCAAGGGAAACTCCACCTCAGACTGCCTCCGACAACTGGGATCGGCCAACGGGCTGAGCCTTGCTTCTCCCCGCCTTGGGACGCCTTGGGTGAGACCTAGACTAAGCGCTTTTCTCGGGAATCTTAGAAATCTCTCTAGAGAGTTACTCCCTAATGTTTATAGCCAGGTTGTATTATTTATAACCTTTTCATGCATTTTATACTTAATAACGTCATATTTGCACGTGCTTTCTTGCAGACAGTCAATTTGACAATTCAAAAAACCTATATACCTGTTGCACAAATAAAACTGCACTGTTTAAGCAGCCAGTTGTCCCAGTTTCTCACTGAACGCGACCAGACCCTAAGCACGGCCGTGACAGTTCATGAGCACGACTGGACTGAAGATGCAGACTGCTATTAGTGTATCCAGAATCATAGTAGTTTAATATACATATTAAATGCGACTGGACGGGTAGTGGCAAATTGGACATCACTCAGAATTTCAACCTAGCTGCACCTAGCCTCCCACTCCAGTGAGGAGAGTTAGAATGCAAGGAAGTTTATTTTCTGCCAAATTAATGCAACAGGAGTAAAAGAGTGGCTTGCTTTCCTCTCCAGGTATCCTCTCTCCCAAAATGTTTTACCTACTTCCAGAACCTGTTACACATCTCAACAGTTAGCCTGGAGTGGCAATAATTATTAAACTGGTAATTATTGGAAATGAGTGACAGTCCCAGGTTTGTGCTTCCCTATCTCTTGATGATGTTCTTGATGGTGTAAGCCATATCAGAGGATGGCTGAAGTTCATATTGAAGCTGTCATTCCAAACCAAGACTAGAACTAGGAAAATAGAACTTGGAAAGGAGCAGCGGGAAACAAAATTAAATACCAGGTATCAACTTATGGGCAAACTAGTTCTCATTCCCTACAGTATTATTTAAATTTTGAGAGAAAACTATGTTAAGCTTCATATTACAGTGGGAAGAAAGGGGGGGGGGAAGGTGGCTGGCCTGCAGAGGATGAAGGGAATAACAATACCAAACAGAAATTTATTGCTCTAAATGAAGGCTTAAATTAGGCAAAAAGTAACAAGAAGTTGTTATGAAGGACGACATAGTAAATTTAATTTCTAATATGTATATATTTAGATTAACATGACAAATGTATTCCATTATAAATACATCACATTTATAAAATTTAACAGATACATACCAGTGAAGGGCTCATGAAATTATCAGGTAAGCTTACTATTAGATATTAGAAATATGGGTAGCAAGATATTTTTTTATTAGAACTGGGGAACTCTCTAAAGTTATTTATTCTTCAGATCTGCAGTACACAACGGTATCTGAACACCTTTTTTTTAAAAAAAAAAAAAGTTTTATCAGAGGAGACATTCTTCTTTAAAGTACATGACATGGCCAGAATGTACGTTCCATAATATCATTCTTAGTCTCTGTGCTTGAACTTAACTCTCTACACTGTTTTTCTGATGAGTTTATATTCTATCAAAGGATGTTTGCCCCTTAAAAACAAACACAAAACCTAAAATACATTCAAAAGCACCATTCTGATTCTATTTCTTGCATCATACACATAACTTTTAATCAGAAAATGTTTATGTTCCTTTGTTTTAAAACAAAAAAATCAATCACTAGAAGCTTCTTCTCCCTTCAGCACTCACAAAATACCCTGAGCATACTGTGCCAACGCTTACTCAGCTGCACAATATTTTGTGTGCTATCGTAAGTTAATTTGGTTTAAGGAGTCCAAATCAGATGCTTGGAGAAAAACAGTAGTTCAGTTTAAATTTAGGAATTTGTTTTTCAGCACAAGAAACATTCAAATGGTCAACAGTCCTGAACCTTACACATAATTTTTATGTTGCTTTATTGTTAAATAGAACATGGCTATGTAACTTACTCAAAGGAAGTTTACAAGCACAAGCTTGCTACTGGCAGTGAGGAAATGCAATGCAGGGAAGAATGCGCTTTTGTGGGGAATGAACATTGTAATTTATTGTTACCTTTATCTGTTGTTATTGTAAATCTAATATTTCCTAATTTAAATATAATTTAAATAATTGTGAGATACAATCTGAAAAACAGAAATGTCAAATACATTTAATATAATGAATTTACTGATCCCAAATCACCAAATACTTGATTATTTTAGTGCCACCCTCATAAAAGAGCTGATATGCAGTCTGAAGACTACTTTCTTCACCGTAGGTTTAAAAAATTAAATTGCACAAACAATTAGAGGGTTTCCACACCTCCTGCAACATAGACAGTTGTAGTTAAGGCTGCAGAGATGAGGTCAGTGACAGGAAGGAAAATGTGATTAAGTAATTCTCAATATGATGCCAACTATGACCTTTGGATTCCATTTCAAATCTAGCAATCATGTTACCAAAATAATATAGTATAGGATGGATACTGTTTTGCTAATATGATATATGGATTCCTAACAGGAATTTCACACTTACAACTAAATTACAGATATGCCAACTATGATAGATTTTTATGTGCATGCGGCACAGTCTTTCATAACATGCTACAGCAATTTTTTTCCCTTGACGTACAAAAAGACTGAAGAAAAAAATAATAAAAGATTCAAACTAACATGTCAGTGCTTGCAACTTGAGCTGATTTTGTACACCAAATCCCAAATGGTCACCTTTCATTAATAGATTCTTACTGGGCAAGTGTTAAAATCTTAAAAAAATCTTGCAGAGGGTATGGAATGACATTCAGTTAAACAATACAGCAGCAAGTTACATGGACTAAGATTTGATTTGATATTGACACATAAGAGGTTGGAAAAGACACTTCAAAAAACTGCTGCGTCTCTATAATACTGCACTCCAAATGGTAGCTTGTCTGTGTTAAGCAAGTTATGCTGCCTTCATTGCGAAGGTGAATTCTGAAAAACAAAATGATAAGTTTCTTTCCAAAAGTAAACTGTGAAATATTGATTTATGCATCATGTTGCTAAAAGCTAGGCCTTCTAATTCTTGGTAACTATTATGTGAATGAAAACAAAGATACGAGGTACCAACTCAAAACAACTGCACATAGAAGTCACACTTTTTAAGCCACCTAATTTACTGTGAATATGGAGGGACACAAGGAGCTGGAGAGAGAGCAAAATCCATCATCTGTAACTTGCTTAAAGTTCGTTTTTAAGCAACTCATTATAGAGGAATTACAGAAGTATCCCTTGTTCATTCCCTGTTCAGACGGGTACCTGAAGGGACAGAAAGTAACAGACAAGTCCAAGTTTAGCCCAACTGAAAGCAACAAATGGATAGTCAGTCACCTGGCCGTACCGCAAGCATATGCAGCGCTAAAAGTTCATTTAATGGCGATAATCTAATAGAATCTTCTGCTGGTGGAACAGCTGTGTTATTGATACTTGCATTCAGATTCACTAGAGGGAAATAGATTTGTTTGTCAACGACAGCTTTTGATCATTCTCCAAGGAAATCATAAGTAAAAAATGGCAGTTATCTCAAGTTACAAACTATCTCAAATATGTGATATGCTTAAATGAAACATGTAATCTTACCCCTTGCTTTCATCTTTAAGCACTGCAAGGGTTTAACACTACAAAACACACTTGCAGATAATTTCTTCTGCCACTGAAATGCTGGCACCTTGCAATTTCAAGAACTAAATAATTAGTCATGAGGTCTGACATTATGAAAAAAATACATCTTCTTTCAAACAGTTATGAAGAAAATATTTTAATTATGCATGCAGGACCTTGACCAGATTTACTGGGGATAATTACCTCTAAGAACACATTCTAAGACAGAAACTGGTTAGAAATCTGGAGCATTCTCCACAATCCAGTACCCACACACTGAACTCTCTGCCACGTCATCTATTTGCATAGAAGTGTTCCACCTACTGAATTCTTGAAAGAATTCATCATGCTAACAAAAGTAAATTTTGAAGGAAAACTTTCCTTCATTCCTTCAATTCCTCTATCCCATGCATACTCAGTAATTAGAACAAGTTTTTCCGAAGCAAGATAACCGACTCACAGAATCACAGAAATTACAAATTCATTACAAAGTTGGGAGTTAAATTCAGATTTTGTTTAAATGAATAAAATTTAGAAGCGAATTCTTTTGATATCAATAGATCAGAGCAGTGGATATGCTAACACCAGTAATCCATTTGATAAATGAAGAATTAATCATTAATTGCAGGTAGCGTGCAGGATTTGTGCCAGAAGCCTACTACTCTGTATTGTCGAGTCTATTTCAAGAAAAAACATCCTCAAAAACCTTAGACTGAAACACAAAAGCCCCTCAATCTTTATCTTTTTCCAAGCAGGTGTGATATGCAGCTCAGCTGAAAAAAGTACAGTTCTAACTTTTAAGTGAATTAAGACTTACACAATGATAAATAAAATGCTCAGTTAATGTGCTTTTGGTGTGACTGAATAAGACATCTGGATGAAATTGAGAACTATAGAAGAGCACTAAGTCAATTTAAAAACATGCATGAACTGTAGAATGATGCTGTCGTCAGGTTATTTATATTCTAGACATACAAAAGTACCATATATTTTAGATCATTCATGGCAAAACAAAAGCTTTACACAAGTAAAATTAAGTATTTAGATGCTTTCATGCCAGATTTATTAGTTCATATTATGCCCTGTGCCTATATTTCTCTAAATATCAACTGCATTTTTGTCATTTTGGCTTTATACTGTGCGGTGCATTTCTTTCAATCTATATTAACTGATCAGCAGTCTGAATTCACACAGAACTGGATATACCTAAGAAAACTTCTCCTCATAGGATCATAAAACTAAACAAAAACATGACCCAGAGAAATGTAGTACAAAAGCTCAGTTTCATAGTATTTAGACAAAAATATCTTTCCACACCTTTAATGTTTATCTGAATTAACCATGCTATAGAGCATTAATAGCCTATAGAAAAGCCAACAGTAAAAAGGAAGTTATTTCACACAGTAAGACATCCACTGTCTTTCAAAATATTTTCTCAGTACACTTCTTTTATAAATACGTATAAACTTTCACCATACAAATAAACATCTACAAGAACGTATTTCCTTGTTTTCCAGAGAAATTGTACAAATTATACTACTTCAACTGGTCTAAAAAAAAAAGACTTGAAAATAGTGACTTTTTTCTATCACCACCAAAACTTGTTCTTTGATCTAACTGTTAAAACACAGGCTACACTGTGCTTACCTCTTGCCTTAACCAGGGCAATGACTCTCTGGGTTTCTCATGTATTGTTTTTCAGCATTAACCCTGAAATGGTGCTGTTAGTCATTACTGCATCTACCAGGCTACAAACATTTTTTATACTTCGTCAGCTTAAAATTTTCCACTTGTCCTTAATTTTTGCTCTCTTGTTCTGCCAGCCATTCTGAGTATAGCCATCAAATCCTTCTCACAGTAACCTTTTTTAATTTGCTTTACAGCAGCTAAACATACCAAGCATTAAAAATGTCAAAGAATAAACAGCTCCAGCTCAAGTATTCCTCCTGTCATGCTGATCTGTGTCCAAATTTAACAAGGCCAACTTTTACTTTAGAGCCACATTTGTTAATTTGGTATAAACCTACATAGTTAACTATTATTTGATTTTCTTGTTCTACTTAAACATATTAAGAAAAAAAAACCAGAAAAAATTCTGTCACACACCTCTTAGTATGACTTTATATGACGTTTAGGCATTTAACAAATTGTTGTTCTGCTCATGGGAAAAAGGTTTAAGACAACTAAGAATGGGGCAGGGAATAATGCTTCCCTAGGGACATGCACCACATAGATTATAATATTAAAAATACTGGACTGTTTTCCTCATACCAGAATTCACAGAACTGCTCAGTCAGAGGTCTTCATCATCTGACACAAAAGAGCCTTTTCAATTCTAATTTTGGTGAAGTGTAAATTATGTGCTCAAAACTTTCTAGTGAGCCAAAACTCAGAATTTTGAGTAATATTCCCAAGCATGATGATATGGTAGATCAATAAAATAAAGTATATAACCAACTAAGATAATACACCACCATCTGCTATAGATACAGGTATAAAAATGCACATATATTGATTCAGTAGATGTTTATTCAAGCACACAACAGAAGCAACATAAAGAAAAAAGAAAGTCTGAAGCTACTTAAAACTTACGTCAAATCTGTTCAGCACACATGAAACACTGTATTTTCAGTTTGTTGGTTCAAATGTTAATAACCTCATAGTGAATTATGTTTCAGGAACCCCTTTTCTTTGAACCAAAAGGTAAGTTTTCAAATTCCCGTTATACAGTAATTATATCTTCTGTATTTTAATACCTAGCTAGCTATAGGAAAGTTCTCTTACTAGTTTTTACAATAAATGAAAAATTCGTTACTTGAGAAACCACCCACATACAAAACCGCTAACACAAACGCTGACAATCAGTCTGACATCCAATCTGTTTCCAACCTACAACCACAGAAATAGAGCACCGCAAAATTCCAAAAAAAAGGTCACTAACATTTTCCCTAGTTTAAAACTTTTTTTATGACTCAGAAGCTTTGCCCCTGCTTGGTTCATCCTTCCTCCAACTCATTAACACATATAATTAAAATACAACCACCTTAGATTTTTGTACTGGGGTTTTCCAAATATAATAAGGCAACAGATTGTCACTGAAATTCAAGGCATGGTGTTCTCAATAATATTCTAAAAGCTCACCTTTATTAGTTATAACTGTAACGTGACTGTATCAGTGACAACTGAGCCATACGAGTTACATATTGATTTCCAAATAGCCAGTAACAACAAAAAAAAAAATCTTAGGCTATTAATCTCTCAGATAAAGCAAGAGGAAACAAAAAACATTTAAACAACACAGGTGGAGTTCAGCATGAATACCATAAAACACCAATGCCTATGATAATTCAAAATTCAAAATGTTTTTGTGATGTAGCATAAACAAAAGGTTTTAATGAAACGGTAGTAACATGTCTGAATAATTTGTTTAATCACTAACCGAATACAGCTCAAGGGGTTGGACAAAGACAAACCTCAAAATCAAACTTTATCCATTACTCAAAGAAATACAAAAACCACTACTACTACAAATGCAAGCAAAGTGATGCAGTCTGGTAATGAAGATGATGAAAACAGGACACTGAGCAATGCAAGGTCCTACATTCAGGGAGGAACAGCCCCATGCAGAAGCGCAGGCTGAGGAACAATTGGCTGGAAAGCAGCTTTACAGAAAAGGACATGGAAGACCAGGAGGCCAAGTTGAAAACAAACCAGCAACGTGCCCTGGCAGCAAGCTGGGTCTCCAGCGTCCTGGATTGTGTCAGAAAGCACCTGGTGAGCAGATCACAAGGGAGGTGGATCCTTCCCCTTTAACTCAGCACTGGTGAGGCCACACATGGAGTATTGTGTTCAGCTCTGTGCTCCTCAGCACAAGAGAGAGATGGACAGGCTGGAGCAAGTCCAGGAAAGGGCCAGAAAGATGATCAAGCAAATGGAGCATCTGATGTACAAGGAGAGGCTGAGACAACTGAGACTGTTTAACCATGAAAAGAGAAGGCTCAGGGCGATCTTACCAATGTGCATAAATACCTGAAGGGAGAGAGTAAAGAAGATGGGGCCAGAAATGTCTCAGTGCTCTCCATGCAAATTGGAAGAGACAACGGGCACAAACTGACAAACAGGACATCCCATTTAAACATAAGAAAACCTTTTTTTCCTGGGGGAAGGATCTATCAAACATTGGAACAGCGTTTCCACACAGGTTGTGGAGTCTCTGTTTTTGGAGACACCAAAAAACTGGGCCCTGTGTACCTGCCACCCACAGAATCACAGAATCACAGCATCACAGAATGGTAGGGGTTGGAAGGGACCTCTGTGGGTCATCTAGTCCAACCCCCCTGACAAAGCAGGGTCACCTACAGTAGGCTGCACAGGACCTTGTCCAGGCAGGTCTGGAATATCTCCAGAGAAGGAGACTCCACAACCTCCCTGGGCAGCCTGGGCCAGGGCTCCGTCACCCTCAGAGGGAAGAAATTCTTCCTCATGTTCAGACAGAACTTCCTGTGCCTCAGTTTGTGCCCATTGCCCCTTGCCCTGTCGCTGGGCACTACTGAAAAGAGCTTGGCCGCATCCTCCTGACACCCACCCTTCAGATATTTGTAAGTATATATTAGGTCCCCTCACAGCCTTCTCTTCTTCAGGCTGAACAAGCCCAGCTCCCTCAGCCTCTCCTCGTAGG
>Ga0065711_1026944_pt1 | contig 56662 bp, 24 predicted proteins | sample Hoacrofraction12_FD_59098 | JGI IMG/M metagenome (GOLD analysis project Ga0065711, IMG submission 59098) | Hoatzin crop microbial communities from Cojedes, Venezuela - Epithelial fraction 12 v2 (version 2) | ecosystem: Host-associated > Birds > Digestive system > Esophagus > Crop | place...
AAGATCCTGTGCAGCCTGCTGTAGGTGACCCTGCTTCGGCAGGGGGGTTGGACTAGATGACCCACAGAGGTCCCTTCCAACCCCTACTATTCTGTGATTCTGTGATTCTATGGTGACGTCACCTAGCAAAAAGTCTTATTGCTTCCTTGTCCTATGTATTAGTTCTGAAGAACTAGGAAGACAGCTATGCAGATAAGTCCCCTGAAGATACTCCATAGAAACTGAAAATCCTCCAGCACCTAATTGTAGGATATGTCCACATGGTACAGTACAAGTCCATGCCATGCAGAGATACTCTTGCTGGCTCTGAATGAACAAAACATGTCTGCACACAAATAAAATACCGTTTGTTATATTTTTTTCAAGGAAAAACACGAAAAAAGCCTCACAGCTCTTCTTAAATAACTTGTTTCTACGGAGTGTGCTGTGAACAACAGGTTGAGTTACTTGGAATTGTGAATCACTTTTGGCACTGTGTTGATTAATTCACATGAACACAAAATGACATGGTAAAAATGTCATACACTATAACTTCATAAATCAAGTCACTGACATACTTTTTTTCTGAAAGTGCTGTGGAAGGAAGAGGAGACTGCAGAGTTTATACTTGCACAACTAGCTGAAAGCTGTATACAGTAAGCAACCTGAGATCATCAAGTGATTGTGGACAGAATTACTATGAACACTATCATGATTTTATTTTTTGTTATGTCTTCATGCTATCTTGAGAAAATCGCTTCTTTTCATCAGTACCTCAAAGATTCTTCCCAGAAAGTATGAAGCAGACTGACAAGGAGTTTCTGAAAGCAGTTTCAATGACGTGAAAGGAAGCAGCGTGAATTCAAGAGTGGCAGAGAAAAGAGTGAATATTTAAGCTAAGGACATTGAGCCGTAACATCCAGTGTTTTACATGCAGTACTTCTCATTGGCATCAACGGGAGCTCCTACTTAAAGCTTAGTACAGGACTTGGGGTTTGTTCTTCGCATCCACAAATGGCTATAAAGCACAGAAAAAAAGAGGCCAGTCTTTTTCTGGTGCTGAAGCCTTTATTTTATCTTTCATGATACTTGAAATGACAACCAGCCTTAGTGACAGTTCAAGTAAGTGTCAGAATGCACTTTTTTTCAGAAAAAGGAGGGCCAGGGAGTCAAACTGCATCATTTTTCAAGGACAGCTTCGCAATCCTTGGGAATTTTAAAATGTGAAAAGTACTGTATTAATTTGAGTGCATCAGTAGTGAATGGGATAATTTAATAGCACCTTCCGCTCTCAAGTATTTCTTTCCTTGAATATATTATTAGACAGCAAGGGTTGAGGATACAAACCTTGAATCATGAAAGCATGTGTACATGCTGAAGAGGTATTACAATGAATTATAAGCACTGGTAACAGTTTAGGATCCAAAGGGCTGGCGACCTTTGCTTTTAAAAACATGCTTTAAATGTTATCATTCTACAGCAGCATTTTCTCAACTCTTTATCTTCTAAATGCTTTTGGACACACAGACCATGGGATTAATTATATACTGCAAGCAACAATTCATGAATATTTAACACACTCATTTATACTTAATGAATAAATTTGCATTTTGACAGTGTTATTTAATGTGGTTTAAGGAAATACTGCTCATTACCTTTCAATTGTGTAGATTAGGAGAAGGTAATTGGAATGATAAGGTAGGAGAGAAGCTGCACGATTTCCATGCAATTGTTCGCACGGTTTGTTTCTGCAGGTTTTTTATCAAAACAGCTCTGTTTGTCTTGTTTGGGGGAAGTTTCTGTCTGTCTCAGTTACTTCATCCCGGTCTGAGAGGTGAAGCTCAAAGCAGGGAGGCACATTCCTGCCACACGGCTGAGGTGTGAGGCAGCCGCCTCAGCCCTGCCCCGCCCTCGGCCCTGCCAGCCGCCTTCGGGGCAGGACAGTCCCTGCCTGACAGAGAGGTGGGCTTTCATTGGAGAAGAGGAGTGTCACTCTCCAAGAAAGGCAAAGGACTGGCTGTCTGTCACCGGCCTCTTACTGGAGGAAGCAGTTCTGAAGAGGGAGACAGGTCCCTCAGCAGAGCACAGACAAGATGGAGGCTGTGGCGGTCAAGGGCAGAGCAGCTCTGACTCAGCTCCGGCAGCTGATGTGGGCTGGGTGGTGCCCAGGATCTGCTATAGGTGCCTGGCACAGCTGGGAAGGATGGTGCCAGTGACATGGCACCCTTGTCAAACTCATTCTTCAAACTTGTGTGCCAAAGCACTGCCATCTCTGCTCAACACTGCCCGGCAGCAGGAGCTTAGAATTTCCAGGTGGGCATTGTCCAGGCCTGCCAAGGCCTACCATTATACACTGCTCTGAGCTCTTGAAAGCATCGTATTTCACAGGATTTTGTAATTTCTTCCTGAAGACCTAATTCATATGAGAACTCTCTTGAAAAAGAAAGACCGACAAAAACCCCTGCAGTTCTTCCTGCAGAAAAACTTCAGAACTAATCTATGTATGTTTCAGAGATTTGAAAAGAGAAGGTAAAAAAAATTCCTTTTTTCTTTTTGAATTCTCAATTTTTAAACCCATCTCATGATTTGCAGAAAGGGGAAGCAGTAAGGAGGAGGAACAATTTGGGTTTTTTTTTTTCCTGTCAGCAGTCCTGGTATGAAAACTCTGTCCCATTGAAATTTATAGGATTTCTCTTTCTGTTGATTTTAGTAGAACTACCTACTGAACCTTTGCACCTGGGTGTCTTTGCTTTGCCTTTTAAGCATGTATTTAAGCAACTCAGATGTTTCCTTAGGGCTAGAGATACCTTAAAGATTTCTTAGATAGTACAAATGAAAAAGTCTAAAATAATTAGAAGTAAAAAAAGATTTGCCCGGGACCTGATGGCCTCAGCTATTTCTGTACCTGAACAGCAATGCTCACAACAAAATATCCCACAGGTTTCCTGTATTTAATAGCAAGGGTTGATTTTGTAAAACAGTTTATAAAATTGCTTACATTTGTAACAAAGTATATGCGTTGTTTCTATTTGTCATTTTGAAGTGCCATATGGTGGCAGATACTAATCCACAATACGTTACCATAGTACTCTGATCACTCTTGAAAACAACATAATTACCCAAATGGAGACTTGACCTTTCATTCAGTTTTAATGGACTGTTTTCTGAGCATATTTCTAATCAAAAAGAATTGTATGAAATGTTATTGTCAAAGTTGGCTACAGATATCTTGTCTGAGAAGGGAAAAAATCTTCAGTCCAGAGTCATGCTCTACACTAACTGTCTGTTCAGCACTCAGAGTAATTGTGTCTTGATTCTCACAGGGGGGCTCTGGAAATAACTTTGATGTTTAAGCAAAACAGAGATTTGAAATGTAAAAACTGTGGATATTCTTCTGCTCTGGACAATAACGCATAAGCAAAGCTGGCCTATCTTTGACACGTTCCTCATCATGTGGGAATATTCTAACACAATATTAATAGAGGTGGATGTAGCAGACAAAGCTTGGATCTGTGTTTTGGTGTTCCTTAAATTTTATAAGGCTTGAAATCTTAGATACTGTTTTGACTGCATCTAGCAAGCTAAGAGGCCTATGATTTGCCCTCACATTTCAAAACTGTCTGGGCCTCAGTGATGTTACATCACTGTACATCACCATATTGAGAAAAATGTTTCAGTCTGTCAGTGACTTAATGTATTTCTGGCTTTAATATATCAAAAGAATCTAAGCTCCTGGTGGAATACATGGAGCAAATCTAGGTGGATTTGCTGCACACAGTCTGCTTTCCACTTCATATAAAATGCAAAAGATTTGTCAGGAGCGATAGAAGGTATGTGCAGGCACCAAGGTCTGTTGTTTCCCAGAGAAGGCGTGCAGCCATTTTGTGTGTTTGCAGTTAGTGCTGATGGGCTGTCACAGACTTGGATATGCAGATGCTGCAAAGGACAGCTGCAAATCTGTCTGTTTCTCCTGACTGGGAAGAGGTTCTTTAGTGCTTGTGAAGGGAGTTTTTAGCACTGGTTAGAGGTTTTTGTTCCTGCTTTGGTCGCAAAAAAAAAGTTGATAATGTGTAAACTGAGGAAACTAATATTCATTCTTTTGAGTAAATTTTTTGACACATGTATTAGCCTTTTGGTCTGGAATTTGATAGCCTCCCTGTTTTTTCCCTTAAAAGAGTTTTCTGTCTGGAACGCAGAATAGATCTGGGCTTAGCATACTGTCCTAACCTATCTGTCAGTAGCAGTAAATCCTAAAATTTCTGAGAACTGCAGGATTGAGCCCTTAGTATATTTCCCAAGATATTTGCTGCTGAAAACATGTGTTGCTTGCCTCCATTTTGATAAGACGTGAAAGTAATAGAAGTCCTATCTTTAAAACTTTTCCCACTGGGAAATCTTGGATTTGTGAATATAGTGACTGATTATATACATCACAAAACAAAAATGCATGATTGAACAGCAGCAACTGTCTGAAAATAATCTACTGTTTCAAACAGTTGAAGGCCTCAGTGTGACAAGTCACCGAGTATTTAAACCCTCTTCCTCTGATCAGTCTACATACTAACCTGATAAAAGCTATTAGCTATGAAGGCATGAAAGAAGCAGTTTAATTCCACACCTTTGAGTATGCCTAGAGTCATGTTTCATAGCAGCATTACCAGTAAGGGCACAACAGGCACTAGAATAGATGGCATCAGGCCCCAGTATGAATTGCTGAATATACTTTTTTCCCCAATATTGAAGATTTAAAACTTCCGGAAACAAAAATATGTTTCCGGATAGATTAAGTTTGTCTTCTTACTTTGGTGATCCAAATTTACTTCCGTAATTTAACTCGATAATATTTCACCTGAAAATGTATGTGAACTGGGAGATGAACAAGTAAGCAGTCTATAACTTTTCCTGGATTTTATTCCAGATTTATCCAGTTCTATTGAACAAGTTTTCAAATTGTATTCAGATGCTTGAGAAATCCATACGACGTTTGGCTTGGATTTTCCAAAGCAGTGGAACCCACATACAAGTTATATAAAATCAGTACATTCGTAACTTGCAATGTATAAGGAAGAGTTAACATCAAACTCATTGGCTATAGGAATCAAGCCTGGGGGCAATATTTAATTAAATTCAGTGAGCCATGTTTCTTCTATGGGCAAAGCAAGGTAACTTTTCTGAGACACAGAAGTCACTCTCATTTGTATCCTGTGCCAAGGATCTTTAAGCCCTGTGGAAATCTTCCTCTCTGCAGCATTCTTTCACAGTACACTGTATTTCCTTTTAACAAGATATTGCTCTCATGCATTAATGTTAATGAGAGTACTAAAATCTCTTAATAAGAAAATGTTTGAATTAGTAAGGGCATTGCCATTGCTCTCCAGGATCAGCCTAATTCCATATGCAGAGATTTCTATGGACAGTTTTACAAATGCCTTTATTAAGGCTGGGCAAGGGTCCTCTGTAAGCCCTACACTATCAGGAATAGCACGAATACTGTAGTCACGCTATTTAGAAAGACAACACAGTAAAAATTTTACCAGTAAATTCTGTATATTATCTCAACCTAAAAGTGTTGACACCTGAACAGAGCAAGTGCTGATACACTCATTTATAATGAATTAACTAGACTTGCCTGAGCTTTGGAAGGTTATGCGACTGCATTTATTGATCTCATTTCACCGATATCAATAAAAGCTGAAGTTTCATGTTACCCCATAAGGCCATTCATGCCATTGTTTTCCAGATTCATTTGAAGCTGTTGACTTTGATCTAGAAAGCTAAATAATCTGAGTGAATCCTTAGAAGGAGCTCTATCTGAGATGGTCTGTACTTATTGCCAGTGAAGGGACATAAGCCATAGCCCTGTTACTTGTTCTGGGAGTAATGAAGTCTGGTTAGCAATGGATTTGTCCTTAATAGTCTGCATTTCTCCATTGATTTAGCTCCGGATTCCCCATGTTTCTTAAGAATCCTCATACTCTGTGATAACTCTATGTCCTGTCTTTTTCCACACTACCCCATCCCTTTCTTGTGTCCCCAGATGCACTTTCTACTGCAGTAGCTTCTGAAGTGGCTTCAGATCTCCTTCCCATAGTCTCTACCAACCTCTGCCCTGTCTGGTGGTCAAAAGAAAACATACTTTGGCTGGTTTAAAGTTATGTGTAGACTTCTGGTCCAGTTAAAATGTGTGTACTCACACCTGTTTGCTACTTCCTCCCAGGCTCTGGGCAAACTGAACAAAAGAGACAATTTAAATCGCTCCTGCCTTTCCTTCATTCAAAGTGCTAGCAGGGGCTCTCTCCTATTAGCTGGCTGCTGAACTTCATGAAACTCATGCCTGTGTTTGAGACTTCTGTTTTTCTGTGAAATTAGTTTTAAATTATCCAGTGAAATCCACAGTTACTAGGCAGAGCCAGACAGACTTGCAAACGAGCAGCATGCCTGTGATCACATAAGCTTTGATTAGATTGCGACATTAGAGTTAAACAAAAGTAAGTGGGAAGGCAGATGCAGTGAGTCACTGTTCCTATGGACATCTTTGTTAACTTTCAAGACAATTTGCGAGGCAGATTGCTTGTTTCTCCCTTGGTCACAGAGATAGAAGGGCTGAGATGAGGCAGAAAGAGGATTCTGGTGAAACACTGGAGAGTTGTATCACATTTTGCTTTAGGTGTCTTTCTTGCTGCTATCTGATCATATGGCCAGTGCTAGTCATTTGTGCCTGGAGAGCTGGAGCTGCCTAATTTTTGATATATTAGTACTAGAACAATCAATCAGAAGTAAGAGTAGAAGTAAGGTATGTGGGGAGATGCTGTGTAATAGAAAACTATGGGAAGAGATTTGGAGAGGTCTGGACTGCTGACTGATCTGGAGGAGAGGAAAGAAAAGAGCAGCCTGACCTTTCTCTGCTGCCCTTATAAGAGGTCAAAGGAATGAAACAATAATGGCAGCCTTCAGTCTTGAAAAGGGCAGCAGGAAGAGAAGGGCAGTAGCAGAACTCAGCTACTGCTGTATATTCAATTAACATTTGCTGCCCACAATCCCATAATTTTTCACTGAGTAGGAGCCAGGATAAAAGCCATCCTACTTAGTGTCCATTTCACAAAGTGAAATCTAATTAGTAAAATGTTTAAAAGTTAATGAAGAATACACGGTGTCAGAAAATATGTTCTAATGAAGTGCAGTCCTCTCATACAAGCACTTGTGCTGTCATAAACTCTTATTATGTAAGTAATATCTCAGCGTCGATGCTAATAAAATACTGTAAGTAAAGGGCCAGGAGGAGTGCCATGCAAAATGTCTAGCCATCTCTTTAGAGGTTCAACTTTAATGTTAATGAAGACTCCCTGTAGACACATGCATGAAAGTATCTTCTTAATTTCTGGGGTTTGCCTGCCATTCATATCCGTTACTGCAGAATGTTGCACAATAAACCCATGAAGATGTTTTATCTAGGCATGCAGGATAAAAGCACTGTTTTCCTTTTGGACTGCTGCTTTTACATAGGCGCAGTCTAGCTTGAGATACTGCCTCAAGAAATTCTCGGAAAAATATTCTAAGAATTGTCTGATAAGCTCCAGATATCACTGGAGTTCCCGAGGGGTACAGCTGACAGAGCATTTATTTGGCAGTTAAATACTCGATGCTTCAATACAGAAGTTGGAATATTACATTTTGGGTGCTGTAATATCTCCAGATGAAAATCTCTGATATGAGACTAAAATTCAATATTACATAATACCATATTTTACCCCTACGCAGTGAAATTTCAGCACATTCATCTCTGGAAGAGTTTCCAGGGAATATTATGCATCTGTGGGAGATGTATTGAGAAAATGGCTATTGAAGGTCTTTGTTTGCACATGGAGACTGAATGAAAAATGATCAAGCCAAGAAGCTGACACGGAGTTTATTGGTTGCATTTTAGAGCTTTTAAACACAGAAGTTTTTTTTGAATAAAGAAAAGTTTCTTGAATATTAAAAAAATCTTTGAATCAGGCAAAGACAAGCCAGTTAAAAAAAAGCATTGGGTGCGATAGCACTGCAGAGAACAAGGCCAGATTGTGTGTGGGAGTACATCAGCATTGCTCCATTGAAGCCAAATGGAGGATCTGGCCCTGAATGTTGAGTCCTACAGGGATCTTAGGTAATTTCTTCCTGAGCCTCTGTTCTGCTGTCTGCAAGCTGGTTGATTGCACCTTAATAGAATCTAAATATTATAATTTCAAATGTGTCCTCTTTTTACCACAAATATTCATGAAAATTAGTTTCAACCTCTTGTTATGTCAAGATCTAAATACAAGTAATATCCAACTAGGACACAAGAGAAGTATAGTGCAAATCGTTTTCTCATTAACAGTTATCAGAAACACTAAAAAACTACAGCAGGAAAGGCAGTCTCTGCTATTTTGATCTATGAGTAATTATATAAAACAGAAATTTTTTTAGAAGGAGATGCAGAATGTTGGTTGTGTGACTTGAAGAGAAAGGAACAAAAGGTTGTAGCTAGAAAAATTATATTTCTCTTGAAAAAAAAAAAAAGTGAAAGAAATATCAACCTCCAGCAAAGGAGCTAGATGTGATTAGAAGAAAAGATATAAAAGTGATCCCTAAAGGGTGGAAAGTAGAAGAAGCTCTTCTAAGAGGTGGCTGAAAGGTAGGGAAAGAATCGGCTACCAGGCTTCTCTAAAGTAGTTATTCCTAGCAAAATGCTGAAGAGAAATGAATATACTAGAGACTTGCTGTGTAGTATATATTCCGGCTCAGATAAGTATTCACATTTCACAGCTTTTCCAAGACTAGGTCCTGTGAAGATTTTAACACTAACTTGGTGTTCACCTGTATGAGCTATCACTGCTGTCAAGTTTCATACTCCCTGAACTAGGTTGTTTTTTTCATAAATTGGCAGCTGTGGCTAGGCTGAAAATCCTGGTGGATGAATTAGGAATACCTCCTACTTCAAATGAGACAGAGTGGATTTGCCACTAGGAGAAAAAGCTTATGACTGATTTTGATTTAAATTTCATACCCTTTTACACTAAGTAGTGCATCAGAATCAGGCCGTTTGCTGTGAGGTGGAGCCCAGGAAGGCAGCGAGAATGCTATGTTAAGGAGTCTGCATTCACACCAGTCTTTCAGCCCAGTGCAAGTTCCAGTATCTTAGCAAGGATTTCCATAGCAGTGTTTTGCCCAAAAAAACTAGTAGTGCTGCTGGGCCAGTAGAGAGCAGGGGGTTAGGGCGTATTGTGGAAACTTAAACCAGCACTGAACTACTTCTTATTGCTCTCAGCTGAGCTAAATAGGAGCAGAATTAAGCCATTCAGTGTTGTATTTCTGTAGATGCTTTTTTGTATTTGAACACCTAAAAATTTTTATGCTGTCTTTACATGTCTAAGTAGCAGTAATGCTAAAGCTGTGACAGTAGACATTTTGAAAGATTTCAGAAATCATAAAACATTTAAAAGCTGAGAGACCCTTTTTGGTGGGGGTAGAATCTGGAGAACTATGCTGTATGTGAGTAATGCAACCATCTGTGCCCCCTGCCTAGGATTAGACTGGATTTAATAAGAAAGAACAAAATTTAAGAACCCTTTTTTAGTTTGAAAGGTTATGTTAGGGAGTTTTTAGAGGTTGGGTATTTTTTTGAGAGTCTTAGTGGTACCGTTTACAAAGACTGATGGAGCACTTCTAATAAACACTTGTTGTTTACAGCATTTCTTCTGCTGTACAAAGAAACTCAGTGGAGTTCATGTGGCTTTTTCCCCTTGGCTGGTCAAATATTTTGGACAGTTTTATCATTTGGGTGGGATATGAAATTAGGAAAGGAGAAAATGATTGGCTGAATGTGGCCCATTTTAACTGTTGAAACCATCTCCCTCCCAAAAATCGGGTAACTATCTTTAGATAGTACCTTTGTTGTTAATATGTTGTTAATGCATTTTCCTGTGGCTTTTTTACTGTGGATAATTAACATTTGAATGGTGTGAATGGATGCCTGAATCACATTGTATTGTCCCTGTTCCTTGAGTGGATCCCCACAGAAAGAGAGCATTGCTTGGGCCTGTTCCGGGGTTTACTGCCTTAAAAAAGGAGACATAGCTGTATAAAGGGGAAGGGCAGCTGGAGATACACAGGGAAAATCTTCAAATGGAAGAGCTTTCAGAGGAGCACATTATTCTGTTTGTATCCCTGATTATTAAATATGAAATAGTGAACACTGCCTACCTGCCCTCATTGTTAGATATATAGTAGTTGTATTTAATTTACAGATATTTGTCTTCAACTGTTCTCTCTTCAGTGCCCCTCCAACCCCCTCTTGGCCCTGCTTCTTACAAAGAATGTCATAGGTGGATATATAAGCTTTTCTGACATAATATGTATTTGTATGTGAATACAGTTAGAGAAGGTCCATAAATACTAGTGTGAATGAGGCTACATTTGTACGTACATAGAAAAGCAAAAAGCCATTTTGCCTTATCCCTGGTCTCTGAGGCAGGACAAGCATGCTAGGAACAGCCATGACAAGTGTATTTCTAAAATCATTTAATAAAGGGCAATTCATTCATAAGGACAGATTCTCATTTGGTGTAAACTATGTTACCTCATTCATTAATCTTGCTATGCTGATTTTCACTGAGAATCACCTCCATAATTTTCAGAGTATCATCCTATATGTTTTTTTGCCCAGAGTGCTGTCTCACAGGACAGTCAGATATGATGACAATGGATATGGTATAAATAGACAGAGACAGATCTCTGTAGGGATCATTTTAAAAGAGCCAGATGGCAACAACCACATTTATTTTTTCCCAGCTTCACAAATACGCTTTGCAGTAGGGCTGTGCCTTTTCGTTCCAAATGAACTCAAACAAAAACCCATGTATCTTTTCTCTGTACATTTCAGTTCCTCTGAGAGACATCTGTGGGCCCAATTATACAAAGTCCAAGCATCATTTTACAGACCTACCATCCGGGAAATGCAATGACATAACCAGATTGTTTATAATTGTGGTTTTTTTAATTGGCTTCTTGAAACATAAAAAACAAAACAGTGAGAAGCAGAGTTACTGATAGTAGGCCCCATGCATACCACGGCTTTGCATGAATAAGTCTCTGATTAATTCTGAGAACCCTTAAAACATGTCTTAGTCACCCTAAAAATGTAAACATTTCTGTATTCAAATTAACTTCCACATCACTCATTTAGTAGTACTTTGCCTCCTACATTCCTCTTTATATTCCTTCAAATTCTCTGCCAATTTTTCCATTCTATTTTGGTGTCACTCATAAGTTCATACCTTCTCCTTGGTACTTCTTGTGCACAGGAGACAGTAGCTTTCAAATAAATGAAGTCAGTTTCTTTTCACTTACTATATCTATAACCAACTGAAAACATTTCCGTCTGTAGTGAGGGTAACACTACTCTATCCAGAGTGTGTGTATGTTTGGCACTAAGGAGCACACATGCATCAGTTGAGTCAAGAGACTCATTAACTGAGATGTAACTAGCCTCTGTAAAAATCTGGATTCTGGATGTCTAAACTTCATACCAGACACAGGAAAATACGTGTGCCTTTTCTACTTTTGCCAATTTTTTACTAATTATCTTTAAGAACAGCTGTACAGTTAGATCCAACATTTTTAGGATAAGTCTTTACTGTTTTGCTTACAATTTTTTACATAACAAAAATTGCTATTTTTGGTGCTATAATGCAGCAGGAAGGAACTTCCCTATCCCAGATTCCCACTAAAGCACAGCTTAGAGTTTAGTTCAGAAGAAGGAGGAGATAAATGTAGATTCCTTTCACCTGGCCTGGTGCTAATTTACATAGAGGCCAAGGTGGGGCTATACAGCAGACTTTCAGAGTGGAACTCAAGGGTTACTCCTACCAGTCTCTGCTGTGGGAGCTGCCTCTCCTCTATCTGTAAAGTATTTTGAAAGCTGCCATCCCATTTGGGATGTTTGTTTCTTCTTCCTCCTTTCTGTGAGTTCAATTTCCTCTTTAATAAGGAGCTGTGCAGGCAGGCAGAGAGATGCCAAATGCAGCAAGATGGTAGAGAAATCTACATTTTGACAAGAAGGCTTAACTCTGGCTGGTTCAGTCTCAGACCCTCCCTTTCGTAGGCTCAGACTGAGCACAGCTAAAGTGGGACAACCTGAGCTGGGTAGCAACTACAGGCTTTAGAGTTATCTTTGAGCCAACTCTGTCAGGTGATCACACTATCAGCTATCTAATCTTTCAGTATGTGATGCTGGCCTGAATATGGTATGCAGTCCACTGGAAAATAAAGGAAAATCCATTCCTTTTTATTTTCAAACTCTTAACTGAGTGGGGAGGCAAGTGATTTGGTGTTTCTTTATGTATTTTTATTTCTGCTTGGGGAAAGGTAAGGACCATTTTTGATCCAATTCTGTCTTATATTTGGGGACAGTAAAGGAAGCAATAAACCTCTGTAAATACAATTTTCTGGAGTACAGTGGCAATGGTACTGATCGGTGATAAGTGCACTGCTGTTCCTTGATATGTCTATGACGCGGAGGCACAAGCATTTTACTCCCTAGTGATCACTCACTTGAGGATAACTTTTGGTAGGAATTTATGCTCAGCTGTATTCTGCCCTATTTCTTGGTATTTCTGGTAAATCAAACTGGCACTTTCAGTACATTTGCCTTTGTACTTTGAATGGATTGTCATTTCAGAGATGACAAATCCTTTATACAAATTTGAAGAATAACAAACTCTGTGTGGCTTTTATATTCAAATTTGTTTACAGAATGGTATTTGCAAATAACTATTTAAGTCACCCTCTTTTTTTAATCTGATGATGCAGTCAGTAGTTTGTTCTGTGCTTGGAGGTATATTTCTTTCATTATGTTCATTATTCATGATGGTTCTGTAGTTCTTCCTGTGCTATGGGAATGTGCTGCATTCATTAAATATAATTTCATAAAATTGATGGACTGTGGCTGGCACAAGTTTATCTATAACATTTTCAAAGAGACTATATCATGTAACCAGCTTGTAAGATAAGCTTATGAGTTTTACAAAGTATGCAGATTTATTATGCGTTTTCTCTTTGTATTGCTCTGTCACCTCCGTTACTGGAGGAGCACACGCCTCCAAACCAAGCCTAGGTGCCTAAAGACTCTTGGGAGCTAGTGCTTGATTCTGTTACAGTACCGTTACAAGCTTCTGACATGCAGCAAGCCCTTTTTAGGATTTCCTCTCCTGTGTGACCTCAGGCATAGTTTTGGAAAAATATGAAGTTTTCAATTCTTGTAATCATTGTGTTCTAACCTAATTCCTTCTGCTAGTTCTAACAAGGGAAATTTTTATTTCCTGTATCAAATATTTGTGAAGCAATTTCAGTGTTGCACACCCTTGCCTCCATGCAGGAACTGTTTATGGTTTAAAGGTGCATAAACACTACAACATACACAAAAAACACAAAAAATTTTGAGATCCCTAGGGTTTCAATTTTGTGTACACCTATTGCAAAAAATTGTTGTTGCTATGATGGCCTAAGAATACAGATAGGGCAAGGTTTTGGAGTAGAAGTCATATACTTTATTAAAACAGCTATTATAATAGTTGAGTGGAAAAAAACCCCTCGCCTGAAGAAGGCCTTGTACACCCAAAGCTGGTCTGTTTTTCCTTGCTGTATTTGCTTGTATAATAAAAGACATCACCTCTCCCTAATGTGTCAAATTTACATTTTTCGTAAAAGCTGACTTTCTTTTTGTATCCAGCAAGTTAATTTTTTCTTATAACCACCAGCTTTTTTTTGTGGAAATTGTGACTGCACTATAATAATGAATTAAAAACTACATAGCAAGGAGGTTGTTATTATAGTGGACAACACAACTGAAATGTGATGGCTTCTGTGCCAATCACTGTAAGTCACAGGTGGTAGAAAGTCCTGTGATCATTTGATTACATTAATGTGGGAGTACATTAGCTTAATGCATTGAAGGTCAGGAAGCTTATGTCTCAGTGGCACAAAACTGGAAATCTGTAAAATGTAATATAAACCAGCAACAAGTACCATAACTGATTGCCATTAAGAAATTAATTTAACCAAAGAGAACTAATTTTAAGCAATAGTGAAGAGTAGAAGACTATAGACCTGTATGCAATTTTACAACCACCTTGTCTCAAGGAATGTTTTATTTGCCAAGTGCTGAGCTTCCTGCAGACACAGTTACAATAGCTTTACTTATGAATGTTGGTCACAGCAGTCTATCCATGAAGAAATCGGAAATAAAGGATCAGAGCAGATGATTGAACAATGGTGATTAGTAATTTGGTGTTTTGTATAAATTGTCATTCCGTCCAGATTATTTTGTAGGTCAAGCTTATATTTCCTAGATGAATGTATGCATAAATTAAGCAAACAGTGGCAGAAGAATGGTACTTAGTTTTGTAGGTATGGTACTGGAGATTTATAACCACCATGGGAATGTGTGTTTTCTGTCTGTTTGCCTAAAGCCTATTGCTGTTGTGATCTTACATATTTTCCAAACCTGGAGAAATTACAGTGTCTAGAAATACACTCTGGATTCTGTGAGCACACAAATTTACTTGGCATTTCACAAATGCTAGAATTTGTTAGGCTGTTCTTTGTTGGATGTGTATTGGCTTTGTTAATCTGTTCAGTAACAGACATAAGAAATGTATATAAATATAAAGCAAAGAACAGGACTTCATTAATTTGCTTTGCACTGATCCACTAATACACTGGAAGGCATGACGGAACCAGAGAGCCTGGCAACTTCAGTACATTCATGGGTTGGTACTGAGGCAAAAATGACAAAAGCATGCTCGGCAAAGCATTTCCTAATCCTAGGGAGGGACGACATCTCTCGAAAAGCTTAGAGCACTGAAAATCTGAAAACAAGAAAATTCTCTTTGATAAGTCATGCTTCACCTTTGATCCTCACTCCACTTAGCACCCTTGGTCCAAATAGATACCTCCTGCCTCTTCTTCTTCTGCCAGCTAGTTCTGCTTACTAGTTGCAATAAAATGACTTTCACTTTTAAGACAGCTCCTCAAGCGAAGTGTTCAGGTAGACAAACTGCAGCTTTCAGAGCAAACCACTGGAGAATTTAACTTCTTTCCCATGCAGGTTGCTTTCCAGAGTCCATTCAAAGACTTTGCTACTAGGAAACGGTATTTCAGTGAGAAAGAGATATATACAGTTGAGATCCCACAGTGACTCACAAGTTTGTAGCAGTTTACATGGTTTCCATCTCCTGGCACAGTACGGATGGTTTGGTCGTAAATGGAGCTTGTAATGCAACAAGCCAATGACAGAACATTTGACTTTAACTTTCAGCACAGACCTATCATATTTCAAAATGGACAAGTCAGAAATGCTGATCTCAATGTCAGAGTACTTCTGAATGTTTTTTGCAGTTAGCAACGCTTTTACTAAATTTCATTAGTCTGCATTAGTGACCCAGCAATAAAGAGAACTTTAATTCTGTCCATTGTAATGTGAAATGTGGTATGGCTGTCAACAAGCCTACAGGATCGCTTAGTTTATGACAGGTGGACAAATTTGAGCTGTAAATACTGTGCAGTGCTTTCCCAGGATTTACACCTACATCGTATGTCTATCCATGTCCAGTTATTAGGCTGCTGTTAATTTCTGAACCAATCCTGAGCTGAACTAGAGAAGTGGAACTTTCACCTCTTTGGTCTCTGCTTTTTTTCTTCTTTTAGCAGCCAAAATAGCAGCATGTAAAAATGACTGATTAGAAACATTTCAGAAGTACAACATAGTTATATAGTCAAAGAGTTTCTGAAATAATATTTTGGAAGAATATTTCTTTCCCTTTCTTGTCTTTAGTCCAAAGGATGCTGTATTACTGGATATTTAGTACATTACTTTTTGTGGTATAATGCTGCTTTGAAAGATCTGCAAAGAGTATAAAGTAAATGGGTATACACTAATGTCAGGCAATATGACAGCCTGTGATAGAGTGGAAGAACACAGACAGTGGATCTCAATCTTATAACAAGGTGGTTTATTTGTTTTTAATGAGGCCATTGGGCAGAATAAAGAGGGTGTGGCTTTTTTTCGTCGATGCAAATGTATCTCTCTGATCTTCCTTATTCTGTTGTCTTTGGATAAGCTAGTTATAATCTGGGCTCCCCAGTTCAAGAAAGATGAGGAGCTACTGGAGAGAGTCCAGCGAAGGTCTACGAGGATGGTGAGGGGGCTGGAACATCTCTCCTCTGAGGAGAGGCTGAGGGAGCTGGGCTTGTTCAGCCTGAAGAAGAGAAGGCTGCGAGGGGACCTACTATATGCTTGTAAATATCTGAAGGGTGGGTGTCAGGAGGATGGAACCAAACTCTTTTCAGTGGTGCCCAGTGACAGGACAAGGGGCAACGGGCACAAACTGCAGCACAGAAAGTTCCGTCTGAACATGAGGAAGAAGTTCTTCCCTCTGAGGGTGACGGAGCACTGGAACAGGCTGCCCAGGGAGGCTGTGGAGTCTGCTTCTCTGGAGATATTCAAGACCTGCCTGGATGAGGTCCTGTGCAGCCTACTGTAGGTGACCCTGCTTTGGCAGGGGAGTTGGACTAGATGACCCACAGAGGTCCCTTCCAACCCCTACTATTCTGTGACTCTGTGATAATAGGAGCCCTCATTGTGCATTGTACTTTTTGAGCATGCAATATTTTCACATCGGTCATCCAAGAAATCATCTTTCTTTTCTTGTCACAGACTTTCTAACATAACCAGAGCGTTTATCTTCCTGGCCTTTTAAACTGCTTTTTCAGATCTATTCTGTTTGTCCAGTAACCAAAAGAACTCAGTCTGTCACATTTCCCAGTAACTCTCCTACAGACTGAAACACATCCTGCCTCGGAACACTCCACTCATAACCCAGTGTGCAGACATTACCACCTGCTTCCCTATTTCATCACTCACTGACAATTACATGAGTCATGCATGCAAATTAGGGATGAACAATTCTCATGAAATTTGAGTTTACCCAAACTTTCTAAACATTTTCTGATGTTTGCAGATGTGCTTCAAGTTTAAGAGTCTTTGGGAGACATGATTTGGTTTTTCTTTTAAACAACAACATGTCAGTGCTAACTAAGAAGATGCCAGACCCGTTCTAAAGCACAGAAGATTTCCAAAAGCTGAGTAAGTAATGTTCTTGTCTCGTAAATAATAGAGCCTGGTTGCACTCTCAAGAAATGCAACAGTGCATAAAGTTAACTTTGACTGTCTGCAAAAACCCAGACAATCATTAAAAATATGTGAGCTAATTATTCATATGTGTTTCCCCCAAGTAGCCAGAATTCAGAGGTTTGTAAGTTATTCCAGTTAGGAATTTGATGCTGTAGTCTGGTGTCAGGGAATGTTGAACTTATGGACCAGACCTGAGAGTGCCTGTCACACAGCCAGCACCCTTTGAGCTGATGTTTCCCACTCATCTTACTGAGTAGTTAATGGCAAGAATACTGTGGATATTCCACTTAGCCCATTTAAAGCATTCTTCACTATGCGCTGTGGATTGCATTTTTAGCCATGTTGACAAGTATATCTTACATTGTACAGTTTTTGTCTTACAACTTAGGAATACCTACGTAGGTGTACACAAAACAGCTTGGATCCAAAGCATCTCATCCCCTCAGTATCACAGCAGGGATTCTAAGTTTGGTCACAGGGCCACTGTATCAACACTATTCTGCTTCCAGATCCAATCTACTATGTCTATATGGTCCTGCTAACAGCCTTGGATTGCCACTAATACAGAGACCTGTCTTGTATTTCACTGCACAGAGTTGACATGCTGCAACACGGTGAGAAGAATTTCTGCAAATTTTTGGTGAAAATAGAATTTTTCTTTGAGAGGAACCTCTCAGGAAAACACAGGAAATCCTTGGTTAGCAAGCTCTCATACTCTATTAACATTTAATTTCAAAGGTTACTCTAGAAAGAAGACACTTGTAGACAGTCTACCACATAATAAAACCAGAAGCAGACAGATGGAGCTAAATGAACCAGGACAACTTACAGCTCATTTATAAAGGTCTGATGCAGCATGAGACTAAAATGAAAAAAAGGGAAAAAAGAAAAAAAGAAAAAAGAAAAGGGAAGCTTTATAGAATAATCATTGTCCTGACCGTCTGTCCCGATTGTATTGACTATCTGAATGGCAATGTTTAGAATTCAGGAAATCGATTATATCGCCACATTCAAGAAGATTCAAAATTAACCAATCTGGCTTTATCCTTCTGTATAGTACTTATATTTTTTTAATAATGACTTTCTGTAATATTTTAAAAATACCCATGCTGCAAAAGGCACACATATTGTAAGAACTATCCAAAAGTATAAGAGCAAGGGCTTTCTGTCTGAAGGAGACTGAGCACAAGGGCATCCAGATGAATATGTACAGCTTATAGAAAAAAATCACAAACTCCTCTCAGCAATTTCTGAGGAACAAGGAAGTTAACAAGAAAGAGAAATTTGATATAAACAGACAGTCTTACTCCTACAAATGCTGAATATCAGCAATTAAAACATTTAAAAGATGGCACTGCATGTTAATGCTTCTTCAAAGACAGTCTCTATTCTTCTCTAGTCTTGTTTAATATACTTCATCTCTGGGGAGCTGAGAAGTTTGAAGGGCAGTCTTCGAAATATTACTCCTCCTTCTGCAATGAATTATTCCTCCCAGAGATAGTTAACTAATACCATCTATTTGCCATAGACCAAATGATAGCCTAAACTTGATTATAGTAGCAATGCGCTTTTCTGTATCATCATTTTAAGGCAGAGAACCTGAGGATGTGTTTATTTATTACTTGGTGAACTAATACATTCTCAGCAGATGACAACTGAGGATAACGTCCTGCTTTAATAGCAGGTTTTCATGGCATGGTTTTTTCTACTTTCCTTCATACTCACCTCCTTGTATTTTCTATTTGTTACTAGTTTCTGACGTATGTATCAACACTAATCAAACAGGCTATGCCTTTAAAGCTACATTCTTAGTCATGCTTGGGTTGAGTGTGTGAAAAGACTACCTTTCCAGCCAGAGACCCCACTGATACATTGCAGTCTAAAGAGAAGTCTAATAATTTAGACACTGGTAAAACAGCCATTTGCACATTAATAGATGTAAGTATAATTTGCATGGTGATGCAATACACTGCTAGTGTAAGTATGATCTAAAACTAAGTATGGGCAAAGATGAGGGAAACAAGGAGGAATTTTATGTGGTAAAAGAGATGTCATTTATAGTTTCATGATGTTCTGCCTGGCAGGCATGCTTAAGGAGTGGTGGTGTAAGTGTCACTAACTTTAGGGTACACTTTAAAGTAAAAAGAGTATCTTTTTCAGGGTAATTATTATACTGTATTTTCACACTACAGCACCCACAAGTCATCTGTAAATATACATACACGTATTTATATATTTTAAGAATAAATAAACAGCCTGCGTTTCAGAAGTAATGGAGTTCTGACTCTGGACAAGTAATACAAGGTTATGTTTACCTCAGAGCTCCTTAATGGTCTTCTCTGTTTCTGTCTCTGTAACGTGCTTCTCCATAGCCTATATTGTCCCCCCTCCTAAGTTTCAAAAGCCTGTTACTTCTAGACGGTAGCCCTGCTGCTCTCACACTGATCTAGGCACTTACTTCTAGGAACTGAGACTTACAGAGGAAATTGTGCAGGGAATATGTATACTAATGAGTTAGTTCCATAGAGTAGTAGCCAAAGTACGTAACAAAAAGTACCAAAAAGTACCACAGTGCCAGGTGGATATTTGATACATATTATGAATAGCTTGATTTTAATTTTATGTTGCTCTTAAACAGAAACCTTTTTAAGTTAGTAGATCAAATTTCAACATCATCCCTTTCATTCTCAAAATTAATTCCCGTACCAGGAAACTGATAGCCATAACTCAAAGCCACTTTTCGGTACCCATGTTCACATACTGGCCTTGGGCCTAAATGACCTATTGAATAATTTAGAGCAAACTGGAACATTTTTATGGCCTCTTACAGCAGTTTTCCAGCTGCTTTGAGCAGCCCCAGCTGCATAAAGCAGCCAAAGCCAGTCCCAGAACCTGAACCAAATGCAGATTGCTAGTCATGCTGTTTAAGCCAAAAATAAACCTGGTTTTGCACTTATTCATTTCTGTGATGTAAGCAAGCTTAGGGGAAAGCCATTGATGAGAATTTTGCTAGTGCATAACTTTTTGATTACTTTGTTTCCTGGCCTTTTGAAGCCATTCATACGGCACTGTGTTTTGTGTCTTCCAAGACTCTATTTCTCAATTAGTTGATCCTATTTTCATTGCCTTTAAAGGGCAAGTCTTCATTTCTTTCTAACTGTCTGCACTAAATGATAAGACATGGACCCTGAGGCCCTTTCTTTAGTTGCATTCACTGGCATCCAAATTTAGATCCATATTTAAGTTTTGAGCTCTTTCATGGGAACACATGGCTGAGAGCTGCAGTGTATTTAACAAATCCCTTATGAAACACTGAATGAAGTAGAAAGCTGATGAACACGGATTGATTATTAGTCAGTCTGGAGACATATGTTTGAGGAACACTACCACAACTTGGTGTGTGGAATGATTAACTTTCTACAATGCATAACAGAGAGTCACCAGATAAATCATTGACCTAGGCAAGGTTGACATGGCTGTCCTCTGAATTTCTGTCAGATTGCTAATTGTGTGGACAAGCAACATATCCTGCATCATTTACTAACACTTCTGTGGACTTTCTACCACTAGTTGTTGACTCTGGCAATCTAAAGGAAACTGAAATTTTAAAAATTATATCCTGCTTTAATCAAATATTACAGTTCCATACAAAACAATTGTGGCTTTCTTCTGCAGCCTTCCTTGTTTCATCTGTATCACACTTCATTCACTTATACCCTTACGGGAGTGTGTACAGCTGAAAATTAAGCAAGTGAAATAAATTATATCTGAATTCCAATGTGGAAATTTTGTAAGCTGCCTAATAGGTCTGGCACATAATCTGTCTTGATAGGAGACAACTAACATTTAACATTTCCGTTCATGAAGAGTAGCTACTTAGACTGCTTAGAGGGTACCTTAAATTTTTGCATGCTATTAATTTTTCATTTATGTATGTTCTTAAACATCTTCCTCTGTCTGTTTGTTGGCTGATAAATCTAGCTGTTATAGTCTTAGTGTAGACATCATTTATACCTAGAAAAGCATATCTGAAAATACATTACCTTTAAATAGCAGGATCCATCACATCTGAGCTCCCATGTCTGATAGCCAAAAAGCTCCATTTAATTTCAGAAGAAAAATTGCTTCTGTCAAGGTAAACAGAATGCATTATCCCCCTTTAATAACCATTTTTAAGCATGCTTCTGTATTACTTTTTTCACAGCTGTATTGCAATAAGCCTTAGAGTAATTGCCAGTTCTTCTGTCTAATAGGTTCATTATTCTTTTGCCATAATTGCAGCCATTAAACGTCCAATTGTTAAATTTCCACTCCTACATTTACTTAGTGTTACATTTTATAATGGGGTATGTCATTACAGCACCCCAGTGGCTACAGCTGTTGTTCAAAGTGTTTCTAAAAGTCAATGAGATCTATTTGAGATATGTCTGTATTCTTGATTTTTCACAGATTCTCTCCACTGCACTATGTGTGTCATCTTTTTTTCAGCTTTTTCAAAGATAGCTGCATTTAGGTACCCTTTACTGAAAGTTTAAGAACCTGACCTATTCAGGAAGACATAACGCTGTGACTTTAATATGTTTGAAGCACCATTTTTGCACTTTTATGAAATGATTCATATATAACAAGGTGATGGAGCAAAGATTTAACTAAGGGAAATTAACACTTATGGCTTAATAGCTTTTCGAGAGCACTGATTTATCTTTTGCCATCTTAAATTTGTTGGGCTTTTTCTTTGTTGTAAAAGAAGCCTAGCTCCTAGTGTTAGCTACAGTTGTGGTAATAAAATGATCTATTTAATGCCCCTTGCTTCATTACTTGACATTTCTAGATAAGTTAAGAAGTGTGCTAGGTTTTGCTTCTTATTTGTGTGAGAGGGACTTGTTGATTTGAAATGTTACCTTTGGACCTGATATGTAAGCATTATTTAAAATAAATAAAAGCCCTTACAGTTATCACTCTGCCTATAACCATTAGTAATCCTCTTTCTTTCATAAGACGATCTGTATAGTTTTTGTGTCCTATCTGGTCTCAATTAGTCTTTTTATAATGACACGGAAAAATTATTTTGAGACACCTATACTAACACTTTCATTAGTGTACGTTGCTGACCAGCATGGAGGAGCTGTTTTTTTAAATTGCTGGTACCAACAATTGTCAGCCCCAATCAATTTCCTGGGAAAGGTGATACACCATGCTCAATAACCCTACTTGTGGGGTTATCCAGCCTCTTTTTAGGATGTATCTTCATGTAACTTTAAAAGTCTCACAAGCAGTATGTCATTTTTATTACTTAGATTTCACACTCCTCCGTAAGGGGTTGATTAAAACTGCATTTGAAATGTATATCACATAAAGTTTTTTATATGCCACATTTTCATTCTTAACCTCATTATCAAGCTATAATTTTTTTCAGTGATTAACCTAACATTGCAGCATTTCATATCAGTATATGCAGGATTTCATATTTCTACCTCATACATTGTAATGAAAATAATAGGTATAGTGATAAAGGTATTTGATTTACAGAAAATAGAGATTTTTATTTAAGTACCTTTAAAGAGAAACATTTTTCTCATCCACATTCCTTCCCATATTGTAGAACATATACTGATGATAGAAACAGAAAGAAAAGAGGTCACCAAGAAAAAATTAGGTTATTTCTTTCTGTATGGAAGTAGACTTTCCACAGAGGAAGGTGAAAAAAAACCCTCATGATCTCTACTTCTAGACTGTGGTTCAAATCTACATCATCATCATCAAAGTGGAAAGTTGTTACCAGATCATGTCTGTGTACATGACATTTATCTGCTTGTTATAATCGTGTTTTCAGTACTGGGGTACTGAGTAATTAAGTCTTTCAGTGTCTGGCACTACATTACAGTTATACTAGATATGCCAAGGTGTTCAAGATGCCATTCAGATGTTCTGTTCTCGTGTGGGGGAGTTCTTTTTGAGCAAAGTAGATGTAGCAAATTTCTGCTGTAAATGTCAGTTTTACAGCTACAGAACAGACTTTTCTTTCCAGGATACCTGGATTGCAAAACTCAAGGAGATACAAAAGCAGAGAGAAAAAAATTCACCAGCTATTAAAATGGAAGGAAAAAAAATTTACAATGTGGTTAGTGTTAATGTAAGCAAATAGGTAACAGAAAATATTTTTTCATTAATTTTACCTGTTTTCAGCTCTTTGAGGCATTGGTGGAAGAAAAATGGAATGTATTCTTTATTCACAAGCAAAGCCAAAACAGAGTTTCACAGTCAGCAGATTATCAGATTGTAAATTTCAGATATTTCAACCAGACATACAATTCACATATAAATCATAAGTCAATCTGCAAGCCATATAACCTAGTTAGTAAAAATAGTTTGTATTTCACATGGGCTAGAAATAATGTCCATTTCCATTTTCCATTACAGTAGTTACAAGTATCATTATCTTCTCTCTTATACCCACAAACTGTCATGGCTACAACAGCACTGTTGTGCAGAAATCATCTGTTCAGTAGTTTGATTGATTCTTACAGTGCTCTTTCAACATTTGAGCCAACCCTCATCCACATTTACTAAGAAACTTGTATCTGTGATTGGTTGGAGAATTATATAGTTTCAAAGATCTAGTGAAGGAATAAAATTGCTGTACTAATTTGGCAGTATGAATGAGTAAACTAAATTGCTAAAATAGGTTTTAGCATAATTTCCTTTAACATAGGTAGCTAATATTAGTTAATTCTTAATGAGAAGATTATTAATGTGTAAAGATGTCAGGAACAAGGTAGCTGACAAAGTTATTTGACAGGGATAGATTGCAGGGAAGCATTTTGAGTTTGGAGCAATGGAAATTTGCCAAACAGAGAATTTGGATAAATTCCTAATTTGGAGACTCATCTAAGAAGAAGATCCAGGAAATGATGTCTGGAGAGATGAAGAACAGAGGTGTCACAGTAGGATCTGATTTAGCTGCAGGACCAGCCAAGGCTAATAAGCAAGATAGTCTGAAAAACTCCATGGTCATAGGAAGACCATGGGTTACTCCATTGGGCTTTATCCCAGCCAGTGGCAAGAAAACAAAGACAGTGAAGTGCATACAACATTATTTTTGAGCACAAATCTGAATGTTTCTTATGCTGTTAAATTAAAAAGACAATGGTTTCAGAAGTGTTTTACAAAATCTTTGTGAGTTATGTTTACCATGTAAATTTTCCATAAACCATATGAGTGGATATCTTGCAGTGGGGATTTCTGGAAAAAGCTGATTAAACTACAAATGCTCCTGAAGGGTCATTACCAAGTCCAGTGGACAAGGAGTCAGCTGTGTATTCTGCCTGTCTGGAGAGGTTTCTAGAAACAGTAGCGACATCACCAGGGTATATCTGGGAACTCCGAGTACAATGCCTTCACTCTGCTTGGACTCCAGAGGTTGATGAAGTAACTAAGTAAAGCCCATGAGATTGTTTTAAGTTACACTAATGACCAAAGCTAGCTAAGAAAAAGGAGACATTTTTTCTCCCTGTGAGCATAAGGTTGCATAAAATGGATATAGATTAAATAACTTCGTATAGAAGGCTTTCATTGTTGTGTTCATTATTTGTGTACTATTAAGTGGAGTCACCTGATCAATGTGTTTGGATTTTTTACAAGTGTAATCCAATCTGGAAAACCCAGCATTTGAATATTGACTTTTCTTTTGCTATGTTTCACTGTCAGACATCCTCACAAGTGATTCAGAATGGAATTGAAATCAAATTCAAATCAAAAGCTGGAGCAAAGCAGAAAAATAAAAATGCTGAGAATCAAGATCCTGACCAAGAAAGTTTGGTGCAGCTGTATCTGACTCTATGTAACGGTCAACATTTGAGGCTTCTTTCCTCCAAATATCCACTGCAGAACAGTGCCTCTTCACGGAAAGCCCAGAAAGCTGTCTAGCTGTTCTAAGTTTAACTCTTGTTGATGTCCTCTGACAACAGCAAGCTCCCCATGTTATCCATCAGGTAATGGCTATGAATGCTCCGAAAACAGGATAGGACTTTCCCAGTCCTTTGTGGAATTACCTGCTTTGGTTTTTTAACTCTCAGCAGAGACAGACATATGCTGAACTCAGCAGTGCTATCAAGAAGAGGCTGCACACCCTGAAACTCCTCCTGGCTGGCTGTGCAGCCCATAAATATGCCCGTGCTCTTTAGGCTTTTCGTAACACCTATAAGAAGTGGTAGGTAGGCTTATGACATTGGGGGATTAATTGGTAGCATAATCTCAAAAGTATGGCAAGGCTTTTGCACTATTTTTTCACATGTGAATTAAAAAGTTTCTGTTGTTTAAGACTCAAGTGTACCGTTCATAGATCAAATTTCACTGAAAGAGTAGGACCATTCACAAGCTAAATGTGAAGGCAAAGTCCTACCTAAGGTGAGGACCAGAGCACTGTGTCTTTGGGGCTTGAGTCCTGGGTGGGGATTTGGAATATCATGACCTTTAAAATGCTCTAGGCAAAATGTCTAGGGTGGGGTCTATTCTGACAAAGCTCTGTGAAAGCATGAAGGCTTCTGTCTGTGGAAAAGGATTTTCCTGGACTTTGTGGAAGAGGCAAACAATGCATATTTTCCTACCAGCTAGTGATGAAGTCAGTACCGAAAGGCAGAGATGAGCCTACTTTCATCTGGGCAGATGAAGATACACATAGCAGTGGTCTGGGAACGTGCTTCTGTGACACTGGTGATTGCCAAACACCATTTTTAAGACTTTAAGAGCCAAAGAACCCTGAAAAGGCTGTGCTTTAGCATGCTGCTGGGGAGTGGGAAAGCAGTGCACGTGTACATGGGCATTATGTTAGTAGAATGGTAAAGCTGTACAAGAAGTTGTTAATACAACTGAATTATATATCTGTGGACTTACTAGGACCTTTCTACTTTCTGTTTTGCATGAAGACCATCAACTTAATTCCAGCTGTAAAATCATTTGTAATGGAGACAGAAAAGACAGAAGAAATGTAGTTTAACTTGCAGTTCCCAAATTATGGCTCTTGTTCACATTGTGTTCATTGCAAATGAGGCCAATTCTTGTGTCTTCTAGACTGTTAGTTGGAAAAAAAAAATCTCCTGTAACTTCGGAGTTAAATGACTGATATGGTATCATTGGTGTAGACTGTGTAACCCACAGTGGATCTGCTCTTTTTTGTATGAAGTCATACCAAAGTCATTACTACAGCGACTTTTTTCTGACTGTGACTGTGTTTTCACTCCTGCTATTGTATCCTTTTTCTTTTCTCCTAGTAGTACACCAACATATCAGCTTGAGCTTGAAATAATAATAACATTTTAGATAGTTTATGACACAGCCTTAACCTTCTTCAATAGCAGTTTTATATATTCAATATTCTGCTGCTCTAGTTGGCTTGCAGTCTTTCAGAAGCACTGGACACTAAATAAAATAATGTTCGTATTTATTGCTATGTGTCATCTAAAAGCAATCACTCAAAACAAGAATTATAAGATCTTCTACAGATGAAAATGTTTTTGTGATGGAAGTTGGCAAGGCCAATCTGTTATCGTGAGGCACGGAGAAGAAAGGGCAGTGTTCTTGACTGTTTGGTGAATGCACTTATTTTCTTTTTGCAATTTTCATTATGGCAAATTGTTTGACCTAGCAGAGAGACATCTTCTCAAGGCTGGGATCATATTGTTTTGCTAGTATAATTCCATCACAGTCAACAAAGGATATAAATGGAAAAATGAGGCAGAAAGGTACAACAGTATAGAAGGTATGTTTTCAGATCAGTAATCAGTGTCTATTTAAAACAAAATAGAACTATATGAAATGAGATGCTTTGACTCCATTTTATTAAGGTGAAGTGAATTTTTATTACTAATGTTATGATCAAATGAAGGAAAATAGGGATAGTGAGTGCTATACACAGGAGAATAAAAGAAAGCACCTAAAAATCTGTTATATTAACCTAACAGTTCTTGACATTCTGTAAAGTCGTTGAGATGTGATTTTTCATCCAAAGCTTAAAAGTTTTTGTGATAGTATTAGTTAAATAAAAAAACCAAAATGGAAGTCCTGTATATTGTGTATATTTCCATTGAAGGAGACACATATGTCTGATTTTCTTTAGGACAGTATAAAAGAACAAAAATGAAAATTTTCTAATCTAAATTCTAGAGAATAAAAAGCAAAATATTAGCAAAAATAGCAAAAATTACTTGCAGAATAGTAACTTCTACAAACAGCAGCACTGCTTTTTCCATTACCTTGCCAAATAACTATGGTGGTATTTAACTGAGTGTACATATTCGTACTTTCTTTTTAATATGGATTTGTTTCTTTGTTGTTAGATTTTTAATGAAATGAAAATATTATACCTAGGGTCATTCTTTCTCAAATTTTTGTAAGTTAGGAAAGATTATTTTACAGTGTAAACCAATATGTGAAGGAGTATCAGCCCTTCATTTACACTTATGCAGTCCAGTAGCCACATGTAGTTACACTGGGCCAAATTTAACAATACTGAAGGATGAAAACAGACACAGGTTAATCTTACAAACTTCTAAAACATGAGCCACTTGCTCATGTCTGCAGTTCCACAGAAGTTAAATTGAGTTGTTATGCAAATAAAACCACATGTGTGCATGCTGTCAGATTCCAGTTAATAAATGGCCTTACTCCTTTGTTATTTTCATGAACTATACAGAAAAGATGCTCTGTAAACACTTCTTCAAAAAACACAAATAAGGTTTTCTATGAGATAAGAAAAAAAACACTATTTAATCTGGCTTTCTATGAATCAAACTGCAAATAGAGTGTTTCGCTTTCTGAATTTCTGAACTGTTTTAATTACATTACGAATCTATCTCCATATAGATGTTGAGATGCATTGAAACCATGGCTATTAGTCATCCAAATATGCATTGTCCTGTTTTTTGGTGGGGCCTGATTCTAATATACATGAAGTCTTGGACACAGCAATGAAAACAAGTCTTTATTACAATCAGCCTAGCTCAGTTTTACCACTCATTTACAGCCCCGTAACATGGTCAAAAGCTGGTACAGTTACCTCAGTGCAAATTAGAATCAGATCCAGTACTTTCATGTACCTTTATATTAGATACTGGCATTGCAGGTGTAAATGCATATGCATGTTATAAGAGAGTGGATAGTTAATATAAACTTGTAGTTTACATGCCAGTGATCTCTGGAATGAACCCCTACACACACACACATATGTACATACACATATAAACAACTGAGCCTTCTGCAAACACGAGTGTCTTTCAGGATTTAATCAGCATAGATGCACAAAGGTTATGATAACTCTCAGCAGCTTTGCCAGCTCGCTTTCACAATGCTTCTGAAGCATGTGACTCAAATACACTCACAAACAACCTAGATATAGCGCTTTACCTTGTATGGCCTTTTTATCACCAGTGGTTTGGCTTCCCGAGAGATGCTGAGGGAAGTCGACTACCTTAGAAGTGAATCAAGTCTTCAGTATTAGTTTCATCTGGATGTGCAAGGAGAGTAAGGAGATACGATAAAAAGACATCTCCCTTGCCATGTATTAGGTCACATTCAGACCTAATAGCAGTTCAAACTACTACAAGCTGGCTCAGAGAAACTGGAGGAAATGCTGCTGTACCCTTTTCATCAAATCCCTGGACTGATTTGTTTTTGACTAGACCTGCAGTCAGAGGTGGCTGAACATAGAGTGGAGATTACTGCTCTGAAATAGTGAAAACTTAGTAAAATCAGGCTATTTTATTCAGGCACTGCTTGCCAAGATACTCCTTTAAAATACAATTTTTTTTTTTTATTTTACTTACGCTTTTTAGAATGAGGTGAAGTATTTTTGGTTTGAGACTATGACAAATTCTGCTGGTTCACAGTCTGATTTTAAAAGTTATTTCTGACTGACTTATGAATTACAAATCAACTCAATCCTTTTTATTATCTTTTTCATTTTTGAGATATATTGATAGTGATGAGTCATATGAAAAAGAACTTGCATATGTAAGTGGTTACTGGAATTGTTAATACATTCAGCAATGATTTGCAGCAGCATTGGATAAAAATGTATTTATGGAAAAGATTTGTAAGGTCTCTGAGTGGGAGCTCAGTTTGAACAGACAGTAAAGTGTGTCTGGCATGTTTATCCCATCTTTTCTTCCAAAGTTTCAGGAAGTCTGCTAGAACTAGTTTGTAGAACACTTAAAATGGTTGTAAAAATGACTACTACTAAAGGATTGGATTTTTTTTCCATTTTCTGAACACTCTATATTTAAAAGAATGACATCTGAGATTTAGTAAAGAAACCCATTTCAGCTACAAGAAGAAAATACCAGTTCACATTTTCACTTTGTTGCTTCTACTCTATTGACTTCAGTGGAGCTAACCAATAGAAATATGCTGATCCTGAAAACATGCATACCCATGATCTCATATCATTAGTTTATTACTGATCAGACTATCTGAAGTCCAAACTTCTGTGTGATTCCTACAGCTTCTTGCTTTAAGTCTGATGTAAGCAAATAACAAACTGCAGGCATTCAGATAGAGCCCTTCATTCAAAGAAGTTGCTTACTTACCTGTTTAAACTATGTACTAAGTACACTGCTTAACTGAAGTAACAGTGAGAACAGAACCAAGCTCACTGGGGTGATTTTTCACTGTTTATTAGGCTGTATAGACTGTGAATATGCTTCTCCCAAATGTTAATGAGGATTCCTTGTCATGTGCAACGGGCATAATCCAGATGAGTGTGCTGTCTGCTAATTTGCCATTATACATTCCCATCTGAAAGCAGTCAGGGGAGTGAACATTAGGCCTAGGCTAAAATCAATGTAAACAATCAGTTATTGAGAAGATGTATCACATATTTTAGGAGTAAATATAGTATTAAATGGAGTAATTAAGTGTGGCTTCTCTGTATCTTACAACCTGTGCTTCTGCAGAAAGGTATTTATTTCAAGAATCAAAAATAAACTAAAATTACTGCCTACTTCTGACAATCCCCAAACCTAAACTTTCAAAACTGCATTCAATTTTATCTTCTCTTTAGGCTTCAAGAACTATATTACAGAAGCTATTTTAGCGTACCATTTTATCTTCATGTTTGAGAGGCTTTTCTGAATACGCTCAAATTCTTCAAGAATGCATAGAAACTATTTTCACAATAATTCTGGTTTGAGTATATTGATAATTGTGACAGCAACCACTTGTGACTCTACAGCAATGGATGAGAAAAGTCTGTGCTTTCTGTTTAAGTTATCATTGAGAACAGATGAACTGTCATAGCTTTAAGCGACAAAAGTCACGTCCACACTACTGAGATTCCAATTAGCCAACTTTGAACACAGTCCATTTGTCAGATTTTAGGTAGTGAGCATTACTGTTAGCTAGAAGCAAGAGAAATTTCGCTAGAGGGAAAGCTATTACTGGCATAACACATGGAAATATTCAATTGTTCTCTACAAGCTATAGCTTTTGTTTCATCAGCAAGTACGGCAGAAAACCTGGCCGGGGTTCCTGCCTGACAATTGTAGCATAGCTTGCTTTCATTTAATTTCGATAACTTCATCAGAGATGGGTAGCAGCTTCTGGATCTTGACATTGCCAATTTAATATAACTCAATGAAATGTCTTCAATGGATTAGAAGACTCTGATAAGTTATGCCTTTTAAACTTTTCGTGGTGCGCTGTGTGATTACCCAGGGTACAATATGAATATTAATAATAATGTATAAGCTAATGCAGATCTGTCTGCCGAAACACACAATTTCCATTCTTTATCTCTGTTTTGTTTCCACTTGTTTTCTGTATCAACAGTGGTTGTTGCAGTCTGGAAAGAGACATGTACCTAATCTTCCTCTATGTATAGGCTTTTCAGGAAAATGTCCACCAATAAGTTGTGTGAGTTTCTACAGAACTAAGATTGAAGCTGGTTATTTAAACAAAATTCACAGGATGATAGTTTTTAAAAAATCAGTAAATATATTTGTTATATAAATAACTGCAGTTGAGCAAAGTACTTAAACATTCATGTTTTTATAGTTGGATTTAGATTTTAAAACCAGATTCAGACAGTATTTTTGAAACAATAAGTTGTGGTAGAAACAATGGAAATACTGGGAAATTATTTCTTTCACAGAAAAAAGGATTAATGTGCATTAATTAGAAGAGTACCACTTTTCTCTTGTTTAACCATTTTATATACGTTGAGCCTCCATTTAAGTCCTGCATGTGTTACTTAAATCATTGCTTCTTTTACAAAAGGCCAGATCCTGAAAACAAGGAATACTTGCAAATCTTTTAATCTCAGTGACAGTGGTCCAACAGTCTGCACCCTGTTACCCAAACTAAAATGGCAGTGATACCGAATATTTGCATACTCATATAGAGTCCATTCTTTCTCTTCTGAAAATCACTATGGCAGAAACTGGGCTCTGTTGTGTTGTATCAGGTGTGGCCAATGTCTCTACTTAGCATCTCGGGCTACTTTGCTAGGGATTATGTTAACACTTGTAACCTGTTTAGATTTTTCAGTTCCTCAGGCTTTGTCCCCTTATTTGTTTACAAAGAACCTGACAGTTTTAGGGTGCAATAATTAAAGACATAATGGATATCAAAATACATGGCATGCACCAGTTGATCTCCATCTCCCTTATAAGGCAGGATCACTTATGGAGGAAAGAAAGGGGTGTAATGCATAAATTTAAAACTTCATTTCTCATTTCTTGGTAGAATGTTATGTACTTCAGGTTGAAGCAGGTGAGCTCACCTGGTATGAGTATGAACTTGGTTCTCTTCCAGTGAAAGTATCGTTTGCAGCTTTTGCCTCAAATGAGTGGAATATATCACAAGTTAAATGTGTAATTCTCTATGTAGAAATTCCAGCAGATTTTAGTTCCACTGGCACAGGATGCTTGTTAACTGCATGAATTGTAGATCCAGGTAAATAAGATCTTTAGAAAACAGGAAATCTCCTAAAGAAGAATGGAGCTTAGAGAAATTCTCAGTGAAGACTAAAAGGCAGGATCACTACTATGAATGCAGCTGTGGGAGTCATCTAAGAGAGGGGTCCTGATCTTTCTATGATTCCCAGTAATGCAACTGAATCTAGTCTAATCTTGTCATCCATATGACCAGGACAATCCTTTCTTCCTAACTTCCTCCCTTTGCTGGTCAGCTGCTCAGACAAGAACAGAACTAAACATTCCTTTTGTCCTTTAAGAGTAGAAATCAATGATTATTCATTAAGTCTGAGAGACATCTTTCATAGCAGTTTTGCCTGACTTGATCATCTTTTACTGCCTGCTGCAAAGGTTTACTAAGAGATCCTATTTTTCAAACTCCATACTCCAAATTGAACCTGGAATCTAGTTTCTGATACGGTTAAGTGAGATAGAAAGTTAGACGAAAGTTAGATAACACTCTGTCATATGGTCAGAAAGTTCATTAAGATGACATCCATTTCCTGGCTTTTGTCAAGTTTCTCAGGCAAGGTCGGACAGTGCTGACGGAGGGGGATTTCATTAATTCCTGGTAGACATGTACCTTATCCATGGAGTTAGGAAGCTTCTCCTAATATTCTGGTTATATTTGCTTTTTTGCCTTCATTTTGTAATTCATTATTATGATCCATTGTATAACTCTGGAAAATGTCACTTCTTCCTTGTCAAATATTTGTAGATGTTATTAGTCCCTATAAGCATTGCCTAGCAAGTTTTAATTTAGTTATTTTAATCCTTCTTCAAAAGCATCCTCTTTAATCTACACATAATCTCTCAGGGTTTTTTTCTGAATTATGTTTAGTTCACTGACACCTTTCCAGCGTTAGAGTGCTAAAAGCTATGTACAGAATTCTATGTGCAGTCTCACCAAACCTGCAAGGAGAAAGATGATCACCTCCTTGGGCTGTGATACAGTATTTCTGCAAGCCAGAGTCGGTTGCTGTTTTTGCTGCTTCAGCCCTTCACTGTAAGCTTTAATTTGCTGTGCTTGGCTGTCTCTTTGGACTTTCCAGTATGTCCTTTCTATAGAATTGCAGTGCTTCAGTGTATAACAAACCATGACTTTGATTTCTGGAGGAAGAATTTAATTCTTATGACTTTTACTCTTATTTCTAACATTTAAGAGGGTTTTTTATGGTTTCTCTGTCTTTGACTAGAATATAAAAGTGCCATATTCATTATGAAATGATATGATGATATATGAAATTTATGAAATGTGTATTTTCTACTTCCTTTAAATTGTCACTGTTGTAGATAAAGCATGCTAGCCTCCTGTTCATAGCTATTTTTGCTTGCATCCTGTTGCTAAGACAGTGATCATATTGAAGATAATTTCAATACATTTTTAATAAGATTTTGAAAGAGGTGTTTCGCAAAGTCTGTTGGTACATCAAACTCTGAAGACATAACAAGTGGAATCCCACAAGGATCTTTCCTATGTCCAGCTGCACAAGCATTTCACTATTGACTGAGACTGTGAAACAAGGTAAAACAAAAAAATTAAAAGTACATGAGACCAAAAGGTTGGGAGGGTCTGCAAGGGGAAGATTAGAACTGAAAATGGTGATGATAAATTGGAAAAACATTCTGAAATCAGTAAGGTGACATCCGATACAGATAGACTTCTAGATGGAATCACCAATACACTGTGGTTAGCTGTGCAAAATCACTGCAGATAATTACCTGACCTTAAACTGAATAGGAGTCACTGCACAAATGTGATGCTGGATGAAAGAAGTAAATGCCATTCTGAAGTGTGGAACAGGAGTGTAATCTAATTATGCCATGATTTTTAGTACTGCTGGGGCTCTCCAGGACCACTGTAGTCCATTTGCAACCTCACACTGAAACATGTGGACAATTCTGAGAAAGCTGAGAGAATGCTAGCAAGAACAAGACAAGGTTGAGAAATTAAAGGTTGATAGAACTGATTGCTGAAAAAGGCAGCTGAATGTAATGGTACAATGTTAGTGTAGCTTGCTGTAGAAATACAATGAAGTTAAATCTCATTGAGAGCAACAGTTCATTGAAAATTTTTGGCTTCAGCAAATTTTTCCCTAAAGTGATGGTAGAGGTCTGGGGAAAACATGCCTGCCTCCAGGTGAGCCTGCCCTAGGGAAGGGTGGTAAAAGCTCTGGGCTCCCAAGGCAACCATATGCAGATAAAAGTTTTCTTTGCTACTTATCTATACCACCTTTTCTTATTTATATTTCTTACAGACCAAGCTTAAAAAAAAACGAAAACAAAACAAACACACAGTGCAGGCAGCTCAGTTATTTTTTGAATCATTAGCAAGGTAATCCTCCTGATAATTTATTACCTGGTCTAATTTCTCATTAGTGTATTTTTTCTTCTTGATGTCTTCAAATATTCTTTTATTCACTGTTTCTTCTTTAACTAAAATTACCTCAGTGCACATTTTGTTGCTTTTATCTTTGTCCAGCTCTGCTCATTTCTATGTAATTCCATTTCCAGAACATTCTCGCTGCCCTCGGTTCTCTGAGTATACATTTGGGAAGCTGTACTGGCTGCTTGGTATTTTTCTTTCTTTATCAGCAGGATTATATTGTATTCTGATATGTTTCAGGATTCTGAGGGCTTCTTCTATTTTTGTGTCACAAAGCATCCTTGAACTTCAATATCTACCGCTCTGTGAATCCATTCTTTAGCCTGCACCAAAGGACAAATCGGCACTTCCAGGGACCATCCCTATTATTTAAAATCAGTCCATAGTATGAAAAATTGTAGTAATGAATGTTCGATCCATGATGAACATGCTTGGTCTAGAATCTTTACTTTTATGACTCATGAAATTGTCTTTTGTATAATTTAGTTTTCAGATTCAGAGTTAAACTCCATGAAGCCAATTTTTAAATTATTTTTGCTACCTTGCAAATACAAAGGAGCTACATCCAGGTCCTGTACAGCCTTCTGTATATATTCAGAAACTATAACCAAGCCCTAGAAAATATTACCTGTATACAGAGAAGGTCAAAAGAGAGATATTCCAAAACCACAGTGTAGCTCATTTTAGCCATCACTGTTTTGTTGACATTGGCAGTAGGATTCAAGTTAAAGCAGTACAAAGAAATAATCCATAGCCAGCTATCACACAGGGAAACTGTGAACCACTCTTTGCGTTTTTCACACTTTGTTTCTCAAATGAATAGAAATCAGAGAACTAAATGGGGAACCAAGGCCAGTCATTAATTTGCACTAGTCATCCAGAAGTGTTTGTCCAGCTGTATATTGTTGCTGTAACTCTCACTGGATCACTCCATTAATGTTACAGATTTTACCTGGATTCTTCTGTAGCCACCTCTCAACGGTACTGGAGTGTCTCACTGCCACTAAATTTGTCTACCCACAAACCATTCCCATGAAGCTACTGTTATTGCTTTCTAAATAGGAAAATTGAGTGCCACATAGAGGTCACGCTTAAAGTCACAGAGGTTTGCAGCAAATCCCAGGTCTATAGGAACCCTAATTGACAGTCACAAAGCGATGACATATCTAATACGTCTTATGTTACTTCAGATTACTGAGATTTTAAATACCTGAAGATGGTATTATATTAAACAACTTTTAAATGCAATGTAATTTTTTAATTGGAGGTGGCCACTGTGGGTCCTACTTCTGTCCTCAGAAGAAGCAGCAGGTGGCTTCTGCTGATAATTGTAATGAAACTGAGAAATGAAGGTGGACAAAACCAGCAGATTCTGAATGTCCTCCTCAACTTTATTTCGAAGCACCATCTTTTCAGCAGCACCTGCAGTGCCTTTAATGAAACAATGTCAGCCAGTTCTGCAGAAAACAGGACATAGCAGTCCCAGCTAATAAAACCTGGGGTTTGTAGGGACTGTAGATACAGAAGTTCATGACTGAGTGTTTTAGAGAGTGAAGTTTTTATGTGCCCTAGGGATCCATGAAAAGACAGGCAGCAAGAACGTGAAAGAGTAAGACTGGAGAGATGTATCTCATCAGGTACTGATGCAGTCATAGACAGATGCATGTGAATGGAGCTCCTCCACTTCAAAGTTAGAATAATTTAATAATAGAACTTTTTACGCACTTCTTACCGCATTTGTGTTTACCATTATACCCTTGCTTGCAAACTTAACATACGTAGTACTTCTGGAAATTGGGATTTTACAGCTGTTGCAGCCTTCACTTGTAGGACAGTAGCCACATTTTGAGCTTGAAAGCCTTGAAAATGCCCCTGGAACCTTTTGATTTATGGAAGTTCTTAAGCTGTAGAAATGTAAATAGGCATACAAGGGAAAAACTATGAACTGTACTGCATTCTTGGTTTATTAAAGCAAAGAAAGACTGGCAATCAGGACAGACACTGCACTTGTGTTACCTTAGGGGAAGATCCATGTGTGTTGGGTAAGGGAAGCAAAGACTATAAACCCCCATCATCCAATTTTAAACTAGCTCTTGAGAAACGTGTAACCAACAACACAACAAGAAAGAGCTATGGAGATGAAGGCAGGAGACAGTGGGCAAAGGCTGGCAAAGTCAGCTCATGAACCATGACATTTAGTGTTCAGAGAACAAAGCTGAGACTGGAAAATGCAGTACAGCAACAAAGCAAAAAACATGTTAAATAGTCATATGGAGTGAGGTGGACTTGCAATAATAAAATTTGCACTACTGACCTCCTGTAAAGCACTTCTTTCTTCAGATTCTCAACTTCGCTGTATTAATAATTCTGTGTTAGAAAGAAAAAGAGAAACTATTGTCTTTATTGTATTCTCTTGTGGTAACAGGAAAGAAATAACAGATATGCTTAAACGAACCATTGTATTTATTTTTCTTTGCATTGTGATGACACTTAGACCACTCAGTCAAGCCAGACATGAGTGGGTAGTGGGAACTGTAGATCTGTATTAACTCTTACATTTTTTATCTGTTCAGTCATACATATGACTGAAATCTCAGATGCCTGCAGATGAGAATTAATTCCTAGTATATCACAAATTCAGAATCATCTAAGGCTAAATGTAGAGCCCATGGGTTCCTGTTATTTATAAATGAAAATTATTTCATGTGCAGTGACATGGGGAGCTAGTGCAGAGATTGCTGAGTTTTGCATTGGAAGGGTGAAGTGATATACAGCTACTTCCATGGAGTCTTTCAGATACTCAGACCGCTACGCAGGGATGATGAAGCATGGAGTCACACAACATGTGAATTGTTTCAGTACGATCACAGGGAATCCTATACATCTTGGTTTAAGGAGTTCCGTTTTTCCTATCCCTGTCTTACTGGTCCCCAAGCTTTAGGCTTCTATCTCTATTATAGCACTCTGTCTTGGCCAGCACATTGGAAGGAGAACCTAGGCAGAAAAAAATTATTTGTGAAAAGAGTAACTTGCATTTAGCTGGGCCATGAAATTGTTTGAGAGAGCTGATTGGGGAGGGACACTTTTCTGTCCATCCTCACAGCTATCTTTGACCTGTTCTTTCCAGATCTGCAGCTCATGAACTCTGTAGATCATCCAGTGACTTGCTTCTAAGAAGCCAGGCTAAATGTCATACTTCATAGCTGAGTTTCCCTCCTGGTGCCTGATGGGAGCTCCAGAGTGGGGCTCAGATTGCAGAATTGTCAAAGAAGTGGGCTAATAAAAAAGACACTGCTGTTGACTGCTTAGTCACAGGTGAAGTTGGGACTGTGATTCATAGGAAAGTTGAAGATGTGTCCTACTACAGGAATGAGCAAAGTAGAGGACTCATTCCTGTATTAAAGCAAGATAACAACTGTGAAGATAGATACCTTTATTTTCCAAATCTATTGAGTAGACCCTAATTCAGTCCTACTAAGCAGACATAAATATTGTGAGGTCTGATTAGTGAGTAAGCTGATGGCTTTATAACCGTAAAAAAATTTCAGACCCATCTCTGTAGGCAGGAAGGATATGTTTTGACTTTGTCCTGGGTTAGAGTCTACAGTTACTAGAGAATGACTGACAGCTTAGAAGATCAAACAGCAATTTTTTTGTACACACATTTGTGTGATCAGCTTGTATGAAGATTTTAGTCAAGCAAAATTCCTGTTTGGTTCAGAAAAATTGGGAAAGGCTGGCAAAGTCCTGTCCTTAATCATCAGAATAGCACACATCGCACTGTAGCAATTTATGTACCTGACTTGTCCACATGCAAAACTCTCATATATATCCTTTATCTTTCTGCCAGGATGAGAGTCCTGGGAAAACCAAGGCTGACAAAGGATTAAAACTAAAAGCAATTTTCAAATGCCTTTTTTTTCTTTTTAAAGTAATTTATTAATATTTCGGGGCCAAAAGTAGCTTCAACTTGTTACTGCAGATCTAGGTCTGCTGAAGATTTTCACCAGGCTTGACTCAAAGCACATCAGTCATCCTTTAGATACAAACATGTCTGCTAAATTACAGAAAGTAAAACATGTGTATTTGTCCTTGCAGGATGAGAGCTTTGAACCACAGGTGAAACTTCGCAAATTGTTTTCTCACTGAATTGTTTTACAAGAGTTTATGAAACACCTTCAAGTACCAAAATGAATTTACAGCATATGTTAATTACAGGAAACTGCTCTTTACACAGGGCTGTAAAACCTCAAAAACATCTTAAACCAACTGGGTAAACAGTGTAAAAAGGATCAAAAAATGTTGCAGCTGCATGCCATTCTTCACTCATTTTTAACCTCATTATTATTGCTTATTTATAAATCCGTAGAAGTAGGTGTTTCTAATAGATCTGCTGATAGATGCTGAACCAGAATGACACAAATGGCAGACTGTAATTAGAGAGGGGGAGGGGGAATGAATCTGATGTTCTGCCAAAGCTCATTAAAACAGGTTGTGCACTCCAGTGCACAGAATATCGCTCATGACTGGTAACAGAGGAGCCTACTACTAGCTTGATAGGGAGAAGAACATGAAATTATTTTTCTAAAAACTGAGAGAAGTATTGGAGAAGAATGGAGCTGTAAAAAGAAGAGTGAGTCTTCTTTTCAAGGACTGAGATATTGCTATTCCTGACCATATGTTGGTAAACCAAAATGCCATTGTGATTGACCATTTATTAGCAGGACAAAGGTTTACTGCTTAGAGGTGCCAAGGTCAGAGTCAATGTCTGTACTGCCTAACCTAACTGGCATTTATTTGGCAAGGTGCACAAATTTCTTGGCAGATCTCGTGGTTCCACTTGCTAATCATGTACAACACATTCCTGTGCATTTATGTTTGACAGTAGAAAAAGATGCGTGTGGTGCCTGGAACTGCCCTTTCTTATTAAAGCTGATGCAGTTTTAGAAAGCATTTAACTTTGGGATAACTTGTGCGTTCTTACTCATCTCTGCTTTCTAACAGCCAGTTTTGGCCCTGAAGGATGCTCTTAATATGTAGATAACACACATACTGCCTGTCACATCACCACTTACTCCATCAATGCCAAACTAAACACAAATTGCTTGGAAGCTTTGGCTTTGCTACATTTACTTGGGCCAGACAGAATGGCCACCCTGCATGTGGTAGCAGAAGAGAGGGTAAAAATATTGTTGAATGTAGCGAATTGTGCATGAAACATATTCTGCAAACAAACGTTCTGTAGTTCACAGAAAGGTAAAAAACAGTGAAGCAGGGGTGTGTACAGCAAAATAGCCCTAGGTGCATTGGATACCCACTAAAAGAAAAAACTCACAAACCAAAAACCAGCAAGTAAATATTGTATAAAATACTAGGAAATGCTGATAAATGAGAGTAGATGTGAACTTGAAAGGAAGGGTTAGGGTAAGCTATTTAGTAACCAATTAACAAAACTAGTATAATGAAGCTTTCGGTTAAAAAGGCAAGAATATTTCCCTTCTGCTGAGTCCCACATAAGAAGAAGCTTTGGAGCGTTTGAAGGTTACTTCAGTCATAGCATGTCAGGGCAGGAGGCCAAATTCCAGCACCTCTTCTGCACAGGTCTTGAGGGAGAACATAGATATTTAAAGGTCTAACATACCTATAAAATACTTCTTTGGCTTTCACAAACTTTGTCTTAGCCAGTATAAGGTATTATTATTCTGTTAATCCTGTACCAAGCAAAATATCATTCCCATTTATATAGGGCAGGTGAGATGATTTGTCCCCACTCAGATGCTGAATGTTGGGTTGAGCTGAAGAACTGAGCAAAAATCTCTTGAGTCTTAGTTTGGACTTCCCTTAGTAAATGCTACTTCCCAGCAAACTAGGTTTGGGACTCCTTGTTTGAATGCTTTTCCCATATCGTATGGACATATTGTGCCCATATTACATGAACAATATTAGCCGTGTTCTTTAGTTCTTGATCAGAGATAACAAAACTCCCTGGATCCAGGTCTGATTTCAGATGTAATCCTGGAAATCTAGTGGAATAACAAGGCTGATGATAACTTTTTCTCAGTAGGAATGTCAGAATCCAGACAGAACACCTGCCAGCCGCTCCTAATCCAAATCATGAAAAAAATATCCACATACTAACATGTCAGTGTAAGACTATGTACGGTGAGATGAGGTACTGACAGAAATGCCGATGAAAAACAAGCCTTCTCTGTTCTGGGGAAAGCAAAGAACAGAATCCTCTCTAAGGTTCACTTTGTTAGCTGCTCTGGAGTTGATGGCCTTATGTGGATTAACATTTGCTGAGAATCTGTGATAGAGGTTCTCCAGTACTCAGTAATTTGGGACTGGAGGTTACAAACCAAGACAACCATGAAAATCATGGCTATTTGGAAATTAATATTTTCAGCATCTCTGTTTCTACTGTTGTGCTATGTTCTCAGCAACAATCATATCTGCTTTCCATCTATGCCAATGGGTGGCCAAGCCTTGCAAATACATGAAAAAGTTTTCATTACAAAAGCCAGGAATGTCAGAGGAAGGTCATGAGAAAGGTGAATTTTCAGGCTCTGTGCCTGAAAATTTCACCATGCATACCTGGTGAAATGGAGCAGTTAGCTGTGCTATCAGCAACTCTGGACTAAAAGATTCTGGAGTTTTTATGATGTACAGAATCAAGAACAAGTTGTATAACTTGTTTAAGGCATCTCACAAATTCACAACTTGGAATGACTGAAACCTGTAACCGTTCCTAATACTAAACATACAAATTAATGGTAAAGCCTGGGAATATGTCCAGGCCTCTACAATACTTCCTACATTTACATTCTTCCTCCTGCACAGACAGAGAGTTTCTTTTTGTAAATGGATGAACAGGTGTTAAGATGGACCAATAAAGAGGTTACAGAACATTAGTTGCTGCTTTGAAGTGTTATCTTCAGGGAAAGTAAATTAAAACATAAAGGAAAGAAAGTAGTAAGTCTGCTCCTGAGGCAACAGATAAGACTCGCTTGGAGAAGTTTCAGCACCAAGTGACTCAGCATTTTACTGCTGCTGAGGGAGGCAGAAAGTAAGGTATGCAGCCAAGGGCTGGCCTTTATCACAAGTGGGCACTCCTGAAGCAAGGGAGGTTTTTAGAGTGGATATCACTTTCTTAACAGGTTCTCCTGAAGTGGGTACTTCAGAGCTGTTACACCAGATCTTTACCAGAGGACTATTCTTCAATTAGCAGAATCTGCAGATGCCTAGCTAAACAGGTGCTGTAGATGTTTTGTACAGTGTATCTGGAGGCCTGGCACACTCTTTGTGTGGTAAACTTTTGTCCATCTGGGTATTTGAGATTTGCTTACTTGAGCAAACTCCTGGGATGCTTGGGTGCACGTCTGTCCCAGCTGGGACTGCACTTGCAACCTTGAAGTTTACATGGCAGGTGAATGAAGTCTGGATAGAGGAAAGCAAGAAAATCTTTCTCTTTGCTGAAGTCAGGAGTTATTTTGCCATCAAATTAAATGGTGCTGGAAAAAGATTTTATATGGTATCTGTAACTCTGACTCTTCTTTTGATCACCGGGCTCTCGAGCTGTGTTATATGGCATGACCCATTCAGAATCAAAGTGCTACTGTTACGGGTGTCAGTCATTGTGAAGAATTCCCAAGGTACATTCCAAGCTCTGGATTCCCTTGTTAGATTTTGGTCCTATTCAGTGATTTTTGTTCCAGTTCTGGAATTTGACATTTCATATTTATAAATGGTGTTTGCGAGACAGTGGTCATTAGTATCAGAGTGGGTAGGAGCTATACTTACCCTGACATTTGATTAAGACCTCATCTACCTTCATAAATTAGCTTGGTTACTGGAAGACTTTGTGATGTGTTTATTTCTGAACAATAGCACAAGCCAAACAGATACATCAGTAAAGTGAAAGAAAGAAAACATATCAACAGGAGTCTGAAAGGAAACCAAATACTGATGAGAATGAAACCTTATCTCAGGATGCAGGAATTGGCATTCCCTGCTGCCAACAGCTTCACAAACCAAAGAGGGAGAAATGTTTTATAAAAATTATAAAGAAGTTGAGGGACCCTGTTAGATAACTATCCACCTACATGCAGCTGTCACTGAAAAACCAAACAGCAGGAACAAAAACCAATAAATGCCTAATCTTCAGTATGGCCAAGTGTCAGCCACGGGGCTCCAGTGAAAAGAACGTGCTCCATCTTGTGTAAATATATGTATTAATCACTTGGAGCTGCACCATCAAAGAAAACCAGATGAACAACCGAACGACGAAATAAAGAAGCTCTGAGGCCTTCCACTGCCTACAGCAAGGCACAGTTGAAGATAAATACTCTGCTCATTTCCACTCTGAACTAAACTCTATCTTCAATGCCATCAATATCATCAGTGTCATTACTGCAACTGCTGTGTGAGTTTGATGCAATAACTATTAATTAGACCATTTTGCCCTCCTTCAACAACAGCCCTAGTGCTTCAGTTCCTAATGGAGTTTAACTTGTTGTATGTTGATTTTGCTCAGAGCAGCCTTTCTGAATTCTAAGTTACTGTAAGGTAATTGAAAGTACAGCAAAGGTTATAGAATACCCTTCATACTTTACCAGCTCATCTGCTTCACAACATTACACATCAGCAGCATAAACAGCCAACTCAATAATGAAGAATGCTGACATAAAAAATAGCACCCTACAATCACACACTGTAAGTCTTTTCATTCCTTTCTCAGTGGTCAGCAAGGTCAACAAAATTGGGAATGTCAGATCAAAGCGAGAGAGCACAAACCAGCTAAAACTCTTCACTTCCAGAGGCAAGAACTATTCATCCTTAAAACATCATTAGCTGTTCTATTTGTCTTACGCCACAATGGTTGTCCTACCTCTGATGTTTTTGGATTAGTCTAAATCTAATAGTTTCTTTTCTCAGCCTACAGGTATATTTAGTATGTTAGCAAACTTGCTGGTTTAAGTCTTTGCATTGGCACATGAAATAGCAGTAAGTTAATGTGGATTGTAGGAGTGCAGGTTACTGCATCATCACTCTGCGCAAGGAGTAATGTACACCAGCCTGTACTGACATCACTGTGACTCCTGCCTCCTTTAGTTATTGAGTAGAGATAGGACAAGGAATACACTTCTTTCTTTTCTTGTCTAGCTCTGCCACATCTGGTGCTTTGTGTTTTCACAGTCCCCATCACAGAGCTGAGCTGCTCTGCTTCAGCACAATGAAAAAAGGAAAACTCGGGTTATCTTCTGAAAACCCAGCTCCTTCTGTCTGTTACAGGAACTAGCCACAAAAAGGTTGCAAAGATTTCCTGATGTTCCCACCAATGTTCAGCTCCCTTTTCCTAATTTGTGGAGAGGACACGTTGTCCACTAATTCATGAATATGTAAACTGATGTTTGCCTATGATTTTGGAAGAGGACAATGGGTTTTATTGATCATTACTATTGTAATCCTTGCTGATACTCTTGGTTGAATTTCTGTTTCCTCACTCAAACAAATTGTCTGAAGTTTAAGAGCTAGCCTATCAACCAAAGAAGTTTTAACGTGTGTACTCACATATGTATACAAATACATGCACACGCAGAGATTAGTGTGTATGTTAGAATCAACTATTCTATGAAATTGCTGTGTTTCCTGCCTCTGTATTAGAATATATTTTGAAGGAAAGCACATTCTGGTCAAATTTCATTTCAGAAATTAGTGAGACAAGTGGGTTTTGTTTTGTTTTTAATGGAAAAGAAAGTTAGATGGAACCCAAGTTTTTGAAACTGCAAAATGCTATGCCTCATATTTGGTTCCAGTTTCTGATCTTCAGGTTTATCATAACCAGTAAGCCAACATATAACTGGATCGCATGGAGCTGATCCAGCAGCTTCTATGCAGGCAAAACCCCCAATGACTCTTGCTGACTGAAGGGAAGATTTTTATTGCCACTGATGATGAGTTTGAGTTCCTACAAGTGTGAAGCTTTAGGTCCAAATGTGCTGAGAGGCTTAAAAATGTCCATGAACAGAACTACTGATAATCAGTGTTGCTGAAATGTCAGAGAAGTAACTCAAAAGTGTTGTGATGCAGTTTCCTTATCACTGAAGTTATCCCTGAAATGGAAGAGAACTACAGGGGTTTTCCTAATCTTTTTATAACATCATTATGGCCTGATCCCTTTAGAACACTTGATACTCTTGGCTCCCAGGAGTGGAACACGAATGAAGTGAGCACATAGGACACTTGGCAGTATCACACACTTGCAGTCCTGAAATCTTGGATTTTGGGGTTCAATGCAAGTTTTGCCTGAGTGATTTGTGAGGTAGGCACTAGGAAGGAGGCTCAAAGACTTAGCCCTATAGATCTCTTTGGTTTGGACTCATAGGTATTTAAAACTCCATTATTGTTTTAGTAAAGCTGTGTAACAATTTGCTGAAAACTCTGTCTCCCTTGATTTTTAATGTCTACAGGATATTCCTTATGATAAATATTAATAATTTGCCAGGACATGGGTGAATGCATTTTTATAATTATCAAAAACCAGACAGACTAGTTTAGTGTTTAAAATTAATTATAGTAGGGAAACTAGTATTCCGTAAGAGAATTACATTAACTCATCAGAGTGAGTTCATTTTGCCTTTCAATTTAGCTTTGTTAAACTTTATTTACTGATTTTGTATTTAACTTCTAAGCACTTGGTGAAATCTCAATTTTTGTAACTAGAGGGCTTTATTCCTAAATGTTTGAATCAATGTGTATTTAATTTACATCACCATATATTTAAAACTTTTACAAGTCCATGAATATAAATAATGGAAGAGGAGAAGAAGAGTAATTAATTTGCAAAAACGTCCTTCAGTTGCAACATTCTCTCTGGTGTGAGAATGGAAAACTAGTATTTATAGATTTTAGGTTGGGTTTCCCTCTGTAGGTATCTCAGTTTACCATGTTACTAAAAGGCAAGGGTCACCAAGAACGGATGGCAGGTAGACATTGCTGATTTCAGGGCCAACTAAATATCCCATCACCTTCCTCTGATTCTCCTGTGTCCTACCAGAAGGATCACATTCCACCCAAGAAATGTATTTCCTTGGTCATGCAGTGTTATCTGCAATATTTTTTCATAGTGGGAATGATGATCTGATTACACTTAATTGCAGAATCCTGTGATAAATTGGAACCAGCTGTTTAGTTAGTTTCATCAGATACCTCTCAACATTTCACCTGTATTTTGCTGATTTTTTTGTTGCCATAGGGACTAATTCTAGCTTCCCAAATCTGTAGCATTGAGACCTGTGTGGAGGTTACAGCTGTAAGAGAGCAGGCAGGGGAAGGATCTTTACCAATAACTTATCTGCAAGAAGTTCCAAGCTCATCTGGTGCAGGAGAGAACAGTACCAGAAACTAGGGATGGGAAAGACTCAAGTAAGGGTTAATGTGTACTGGAGAGAACCAGTGTGGGAGGATGTTCTCTCAGCATTATTAATGTGAACATAATGCGGGAAAGCAGTACAAGGCAAGTCTACAATATTACAGAAGGGGGCTCTGACATTTAACATGGGGGAAGCAAGAAGCTAGGAAATGGAGGAAGAGCTTGTGCCACAGTTGCTCACATGATGCCTGGTTTGGCTGAAGGTGCTTACTTTCTGTTTATAGAGGCAAAAGCTTATTCATTCTAATATTGCTGGCATACTTCTGTCTGACTCTTTCAGAACACTGAGGAAAAGTAATGAAGAAATTGTATAGCCTTTTGAGATTTCATAAGGATTTTCCCATTTTCTTCATGGTGATATGCTTTATTGAAAGGGGAGGAGACACTTCTTCCTTACATCACCCTAGTGATCACAGCAATATAATGCTGCTAAAGAATTCTTCCTTCATAAATCATGTGAAAATCCAAGCTTCGAGTAAAGCATTTGAAGCCCCACTGTACCCCATGCAGGCCACTGTGAAGGTCCTCAGCCTTGTGAGTTTTCAGTTTAATGAGTGCAAGAGGCTCACAGTGGTTCCACAGCTATCATCACTTCAGCTTCAAAATCTATGGCTGAATCCTAATCCACTGCATATCTGGGAAGTTGTTTAGGAACTGTAGCTCCCTGAGGAATCTGTTTTAGAGTCTACAAAGGTTTACTAATGTACAACAAAATGGGACACTATTTTAAGCGAAGTTCTGCAAATACAAGTTCTCAGCTCTAACTCATTCTATTTCAGAGTCTCCACCCAAACTCCCTAGTCTTTTACACATTGGTTTGCTTCCATTAGCAAAAATAGCACTGAAAGTGGGCACCCTTGACTGGTCTCTGTTGAAAGTCAAAATTGAGATAGTATTGTGACATTAGTATGCATCCTTGCTCAGAACAGTGTAACTGATGCAATACATTTATAGCAAATTTTTAAATTTCCATCATAGTAAAGAGAAACTGCCATTCAATCCAGTGAAATGCTTCCTCAGCGTCAAAAGATGCTATTACCACAGGACTAGCATCATTTTTCATCTTAAAGAGATATTAAATAAGCACAGCAAATTCGTGCAGGTGAGCCTACTGTACTAAACATGAAATAAAACCACACATTGTTCAGCGTGAATTATTTTAATGCTTATACTTTGAGTCAATTGGCCAATAACTTTGGCAATTTGTTAATACCTGCATTTAGGAATAAAATGTATCTATGTAACCCATATTCCTGCATGTTTTAGTCTGTTTCAATGTTGCCACAATGAGCACCCTACAGTCTGCGAAGTATCTGCTGATCAGCACCTGGTTTGCATAATCTAGTATTAAAACCAGCCAACAGCAGCTTGCAAAAAAAAGATGTTCCCTTTTTGAAATGTGAAGGCTAACCTTGTCTAATGATTACAATATTTATGAACAATTCAATAGCAACAGACTAGAAGAGTGACAGGCCAGCCCACACGTACACAAAGACTAAGCAGCTTTGGATGAGACAAAAGAGAAGATGAAGATCCATCTTGGATCTAGAGCTGTATTTTCAGGACAGCATGGCATGCTGAGACGTAACACCCTTATACAGAAATATTTAGGTTTGGGTTTAGGAATATACTTTAATCATCCAGATTTGAATACATTGTCTCCCTCTTTGTGGATCTTGAGCTGCAAGCAGGGTGAGGCAGAGATGTTACTTTCCTTTACACCAGCTCTTTATTAAGATTTGGAAACTATATTTCCACTATATTTGATATGGTCACAGAGCAGCCATTGCACACCATGCTTTCTCTGTGTACTGTCTTCTATATCCTTTGCTAAATCCTAATTAGATGGCTTGAAATGTCAGCTGCCCAGGGCAGCCTTTAGGCCCCAAAGCTTTCTTTTCTGTTTGTGTGAGTGAAACTGCGCAGACCAGACTTAATACCTTTCTTAATATCTCTTTTGACTTCTTGACTGCCTGTGACGATGTCTGAGACCTTGTTTATCCATGACATACCCCTCAAAGTGCTTCCACCCTGTACTATATCCATATCTGCTGCATATACTCTTTCTGCCCCACTCTAATCCCTTCCCCTTCCTCTCTCACCATTAAATATGTAAAGCTGTGAATAGGGCACTCTTTCTTCTGCATGCTAGTTAATAATACCTAGATTGTGAAACTAAAACTTACAGCACTGCATTTCTAATTAATCACAAAGACATGCTGTAATAATATAGCTACAGATAAGTAACTCGACTAGCAATCACTCTGTTGAAAAGTGGCTTGCCAAGCAGACCCATCACTACCCAGTTACATCATGGAGCTCTGCATGGATTCGGTAAGTAAGTAGATAACAGAGTAGGTGGTAGAAAAGACTAGGCAGGGCAGACCCAGTCCAGCTACTTAATGACTGGAGAAGGAACAGAAAAATGAAAAAAAGAGAGAGAAAGAAAGAAGGACGGACGGACGGACGGACGGACGGAAGGAAGGAAGGAAGGAAGGAAATAAGTGCAGGTGCTTCTAGTTGAAGATGAGGGAGGGGGGATTTGAGAAAGGTTTGTGTCAGGTGTTAGTTGCAGTTGTAATGTGTTAGGACAATCAGTACAGGGTAATTGGAAACTATTGCAGTGATGATAGGCTTCTGGTCATTTCTGGTTCAGCTCTGCATAGCTTTTTGTAGATCCTTGTGCCTTGCTGGCTGGAGAGGTGACGAAAAGCAGAAAGGTCTGAGCAAAGCCCCTGCAGAAGCGGAGAAGAGGAAACCGAGAACCAGAGCTGGACCATATGTATAACACATATGGTAATAGAGGGTAGACCAGTTTCTCATTAAATGAGCCTGTGCATAGTCCATCTTTGCCTTTTGGGGAAGAGTGAAAACAACACATTTTATTTTTTCCAATGACCCATTAGTCTCCAATGTGTCTCATCAGTTTTTGACAACAGCTGATGTAAATTCAGGAGAGACTATGAGGTTTCATAACTTACAGTAGCTAGAAATGTGTAGAATCAGAATGTCAAGTAATGTTCCAAGCCAGCATTTTTGTTAGGTCACTTTCCACCCAATACTGTTTGAGACTTTTTAAACTGAGATGGGAGATTTTGCTGTTGCAGGAATTTCCAAGTGATGCTGGGAAATAAGAACTCTTGATTTTGAGAAGTCAAGAAAAGTTTCCAATTTCCAAAAGACACTTCTAACTTTCAAGACTCAATTTTAGGCTTTGTGGGCTTCAATACCTAAATTACTAAATATTCATAGCTATAAGGTGACAGCTGGAGTGAAGTTAGCAGCATTCCTTACCTTCACTACACCACTATTTTCATAAATGGGGATGAAGCCACATGGATTTTCTGAGGACTAGTTAAGTGTGCAGACAACACTTGAAGATGAATAGTACTTAGGATAAAATTTTTTGAGGATCCTGAAGAAATTGACAGAGTCAGTAGTTGCTTTGATTGAAATGATAGAGCCAGCTACATAAACAAGACTGGCAGAGAATTCCTTCTCTCTTCACTTGGGAAGAAACTGCAACACTGTCCACACTTTCTCACCAGTAAGATATTGAATTCAACACAAAAAAAAAATCTCCAAAATCAGTGACTGAGCGAACATTGAGCAACTATTATATTCTTTTATACTCATGCATCATGCCCATTGTTTTCATTTTTCTGGTAAGCTTTTGTTCGTCTTTACTGTTCGCAAGTTTTTGAACTACCACCCACAGTGCTTCAACGTAGCAGACGGCTAGTGAGTTGGAGCTGATGTGCAGATGGACCTGAGCTCCTCTACACAGGCTCCAAGCTGGGCAATGTGAGCCAGCCTTATCCCAGAAGGCTTTAGTCACAGCAATGTGGTTCTTTGCCTGAGTTAATGTGCCAGTATAGACACGCTTTCAAATTTCAAGCTCCACATTTTCCAGACTGATATTGCTTAGAAGCAGAAAAGCTCTCATTTATCAATGCACAGAAACTGAACCCACCAAAATGGAGTAAGCATTGTTGGAGAGTGATTTGAGATTGTGACAGAGATGAAACTGAGCAGAGGAAACAGATACAATGAGCAAGAACAGCTTGTGTCACGTTACCACCTGTTCCTTTGACATCTGAATTTATGGTCTAAATAGTAAATGGCCTAAGGCCTCATTTATTTGAACTCGGGACAGAAACAGCACATGCCCTACAGAGCTTAGCTTCACGTTTCAAGTACTGATCACAAGAAAAACTGTACAAGCCTTACAGAATTTGAGGGCTTTAGGTAACAAATAAAATTAGATACTCACCATACAAACAAAAACTATCATAGTCAAAGAAGACATCAAAATAATCTCTTCTAAACTGAAATATTTCATAGATAAAAAGGAAAAATAAAGCAATTAGATAAATGTGAGTGTTTGATCAGAATGTTTTGGTCTCCGGAGAATTTCAGCAAAACAAAAGGCCAAATGCAACACCCAACAGGGAAATAATCTGAAGGCAGTAAAAGTATTGCACCAAAACTCGAGTCAGTATGTTCCTGGCACTGTAGTTTATAGGAGAGAATGGTATGTAATCATCATGTAGAATAAAATATTTACCATGATTGGAAAAAGTCACGTTTTTCTAAAGTTCTGTCACTTGAATCAAAAGCATAAGGCAGCTGGCAGTGACAAAGGCTGGGGAATCTGATAACATGTATTAATAGCAGTTTGAAGAAAGGAGGGTACAGCTGCTGCAGGAAATGTTGGATCCAGCTCTGCAGCTGAGCTGAACTTGGTCCTCTGCCCTGAAGTGTAAAAAAGAAAAATGAGTGTATATAGCCATGGATTTGCTCTAATCCATGATTTAAGGATGCCGGTAGACACCCAACATATCTATCCTGTATGAAACAGAGAAGACTGTTTTTCTGTATCTGTTTAAGAGTGACAGATATCAATAATATGGCAGAAATGTTTAAACAAGGACACAGCACATCGCAAAGGAAGACCATCCATCTGTTTTAGCAGCTGGTTTGATGCATTCAGTTAGTTATCTATTGCAGTGAAGATACTCTCCCACTGTTTCAGGCTAATTCCTACAATGCTTATTCATCCTCACTAGAAGAGTTGTCTAGGGTAGTTTGCAGTACAAGATTTGGACACAGGAAATTATTTTAGAGTCATTCTATACTGTCTTGTGGTCCAGAATCCATGTTCAATTGTGATTAACTAAGAAAGCTATATAAACGTGGTCATTGTTTCCATATGTTTAAAAGGACTGCGCCCTAGGCTCATAATCTGTGATATCTCCTAGTAGAAATCTATCCCCACCTGAATTTGCAAATGGCTACAACCAACACTATCTTGAACAGGCAGTTCACTTGAATGCAGACACCCTCCTTCAATTCCCTTTGACAGCCCTGGGACACGAGAGTACTCAGGATCTCTCAGCAGTAAGCTCAAACCCCCAAGACTGCATTTAGGTAACTATGTCTGGAGTATGCTGGGTAAATGGAAGAAATTCATGCATAAGAAAGGCGGCCACTACATAATTTCAGAAGCACATGGGACACGAGCATGAAATTGCTGAGCTATGACAGGAGTCACTGGCAGCTATTCTCACACTGTACAGTAACTGATTTATTGCTCTGAATTTGCATATATGCTTATATAGTGATATACTATGTGAATAGCAATGATGGTTTCTGTAAACCTGTAGATAAGAACAGCACCTATTACCAAAACAAGATATATATAACTTGGCCACTGAAGGACTTCACTTGATTCCATGACTGTGCCTTTTCAGTTTGATGGTAATGGATCCCCTTGTTGCCATAGTTGTTCAGCCTGTCATCATAAGTGACGTTTGTGTTTGTGTTAGTAATAGCAGGAGAGTTTTCTATCGACTCTCCAATAATACATAAAGAACTGCAAACCAATCCATAATGAGCACTTATCCTTCTTTGCTTCCTTTTTTGTTCTAATGCGGCATGTATAATATTTGCTTGGTAATTTTTTAAAAAGTTTAGAAATTCTGTTCCATTTAATAATTTAACTTCCTGTGGGTGTCATTTTTCTCTGGAAAGGATCAGACATACATACACAGAAAGCTCAGCCATTCAGGATCCTCTTGAGATCTCTTCTATTACAGCAAAGGTACCTCCAGAATATTCAAATCCAATCTCTTACCAAATTGTAGTAATTATGTCCTCAGTTGCTTTAGTCCATATGTTAAATCTGTGCTCTGTTTACAGACTATGTATGTCTTCCTTCTTTTGTTTTGGTGGTGGACTGCAAAACCAAAAGCCACAAAGAATAGTTGCTGGTCATGCCTGTTGGCTTCCACAAGTGGTACTGGGTACCCTCCATCTGCAGCCTCATGTGCTAATTTCTTAACCTTCAAAGTTTCTGACTTTAGACGTGGAATTTTGAGTATGCTGTGTATTCCAGTATGTGCCTTGTTTAACTTTCCTCCCCCCAAAAGTGACTGGAATGAAGCACGGTGTTTCACACATGGTCTTAAAGCGGATGAGTCCATTCAGTTGAGCTAGACAGATTATTTCTGAAACATCCAATACTTTTAGTCATGCTTCCTAGATTGGGGAAAAAACTAAGAAATAGAAAAGAAAAACCAGCAGATTCAGCAGATCTTATCTGACTATTTTTCCCCTTCTGTTTTCATTTGCACCTCTATTTCCATGCAATCTTTTTATTTTTTATGCATCTATCACTGTTTGTTTCTGTCAGAAGTTTAAAGGCAGCCTGCTTTCATAAAGGAGAGACAGTATTGACTGATCTGTAATATTGTTTCTACCTTTTTTCACCAATCCTCAATGCATATTTCCAGTTTTGAAAGGCATTTCATGAATCACTGGGCAGTTTGAAAAATCTATAGTGTAAGCTCATTACCTTGCTGGCTGCTGAATGTCTTCCTTTGGTTGTGTTTGTGATGCAAAAATGCAGCCCTTTCTCTCAGGAAAAAGAGGTTAAAATTTCATATGTACATAAATAATAAAACAACACGTGGAGGTGATATCAGTGTGATGTATTTAATTTCCTATATACCTTTAACTGCCCCTCTGTCCATTAATCCACACAAACTTTCATCATATTCCAACCTTCTTATCACCTTTAGTCTCATTTTTCTAGCCAGTCACTCAAAAAATGCTTACTCCTCCCCTCTGAAATATGGCACTCCCAGCCGTCCTCCCAAATGTCACTGGCTAGAGGCCCAGGCCAAGCAACATTCTGTTCTACGCTAGTGATCATGGTTTAAGCTCATACCTCCTGAGGCTGCAGAGCTACAAGTGGGAGCTTTATAGTTGCTAGTGGGCTCTTTGCCCCAGCAAGCAAAGAGGGATAAAAGATGTACAGGAGTTAATTTCAGTGGAGCGATGATTTTACTCTTCAGGAGACAGATCCAAGGCTTCACAGACCACAGAATGTAACAGAAACAACAAAATAATGCAACTTAAATAGGAGTCACTTTTAGATTATATTTTTAACAAATATTTTCTCATGCTTAGCCACGTATAGAATCTTAGTAAGACAGATTCTTCATTTCAAAGGCATAAGCATATCAAAATGGTCCTGATACAATTAACCTCCCCTCTCCTATCTATTTTACACACTTCTATCACCAATATTTTTCTGAAAGTATCTTCATAGACACGGTGTGATGGGAATGTATTTAAGTGCTTTCAGCACTCCTGCAGAGTAACATGCAGAACTCATCCAGAGTTTAACTACTCATATCACACCAGATCCCTTTTCTTGTCACTCTTTTGTGAAGGGTAGTAGATAAACAAAAACTTCATTTTCTTACTCTCTTTAAAACTGGGCACAGATCTAAATCAGTTCTCTAAAATATTCTCTTTTTTGCAGCAAAGGAGCCACACTGCCATCACTGAGTCACAAAATAATTAAACATTCGTCTGGGCTTTCATTCTGAGGAGGGGACAGGGCTGAAGAGTAGCTGCAGCTTCCAGTTTGCAGACATTCTGTATACTGACTGCACACACCAACAGCCTACATCTGGTTATGGTCTAGAGCAGGGTTTGCTTGAGTCACACAGGTAGTAACCAGTGTGCTCAGGGAAAATGTCCTGGCAAACAACATCTGGGTTATCAGCAGAAATACTCACCATTGTCCTCATCCTAACCTGCACTGAATATTTTGGCTACCAGTTGCTGAGATGCACTAGCACAGATGAAGAGTAAGAGGCTCCTCCACTCGAGTACTCATTCCAGGCCAACTGTAATGTGGAAAGTATGTTTCTAATTGTTCATTATGTTTAGCGGTAGATGATGCCATGTTGTCTATATATGAACTTCATGAGAAATCAACCATAGTTTGAAAGGGTGTTTTATATCTATACAAAGAAAGATCTGAAAAACAACCTTGGTTAAAATGCATTGTAAAAAGATAGTTATTTCATTCATCCAGACAGCTCAGGGAAAGGTGCTGTTTGAGCGGTTTTATTTAGGTATCAGTGAAAGAGCTCTGTCGCTCCAAGTCCATTGTCAGTTTTGAGAAGTTTCTCTCTATCTGCATCATGACTTCTTACATGGATTTCTCACTCTACATGGATTTCTATATTGTCATTTTCATCTTTGGTCCTCCTGAAGCAGCCACAATTGGATTTTTATTTCATGTGACTGTTTTGTCAGCCTGTAGCTGCTGGAAAGGTGAAATGGGGGGGGTGGGGGGTGTAAATTGGAAGAGGGGACTATCCAGCCCCTTCCATGCAGATGAAAAGCTCTCGTCAGTCAGACTCTGTTGAAAAACCTAACCACAGTTCTGCCACCTTTTCTCCTGGGATAGGGAAAGCAGCTGTCTATGTTTTAATCTCTCTTTACTCCTACCTCTAAGGAGTGATAGAAATGCATGGACAGTTCAGTATCCCGTGCATACTGAAAATAAATTGGTTGAAGTAGGAAGTCAGGCGGACTTTAAGATGTTCTCTGTATTGTTTCCAAGTTGCTTAAATGGTTATTAGTTCAGCCTGTGATCTTCTCCCCTTTGCACGTCTAGCTATTGGGTATACAGATGCATATCTACAAGTATGTAGATTCCAATAGTGTCAAAAAACAAACCTTCAGATAGCTAGAACTATTAATTCATAGGAATTTAAAATTAAATTAAATAGCTGGGCTGTTTTCCAGATGATTTCTAAAGTTCCCGTGCTTACACATGAAAACCTCCGTAGGATTTACATTACACTACTGTATTTGTTTCAGTGAGCATTTGACTGCCAAGAATACTGTCTATGACCGTCATGGCAATCTAATTAGATATTTGACAAGCAGAAAGTTGGACATTATTCAAGTCAAGCTCACCATTAAATTAGAAAATTTAGTTTGTCTCCTTTATCAGTAGATTTTTAAATCAGCCTATTCTACCAAAACCCATAAGTTTAATGAATTTGGTCAGGCATACTGTGTAACAGATGTCTAACATACAGCCATGAGCCTAAATCATAAAAATGATGCTTCGGTTTGGCATGGCAAAAGACATTAGAAAGACTTAGAAAGGTCAGTCACCAGCAACCTGCTTGCTGATGGTTGAGAAACAGCACTGTAAAATGCATGAGCTGCCGTTTGTAGTCTCTTGCAGGAAGCCTTGGAGAGCCACAGATAATTTGCTTTCAGTGATTCATCAAGTTGGCCCTTTGTTTCACTAATTTGAGTGTCAAGTGCAACCACGTAATAAAGAATTACCAAGACCTGATAAGATTCTTCTTATGTTGCTTCGTTTGTCTTAACAACTGGTACTATTGAAACCAAACCCCCAAACTGAACAGATAGCAGGCATGCGTGCAATATGGCATTCTTCTTGGAAATGAAAAAGCGTGTTTACTGTGCTGTCCGCTGATGTACCATACATTCTTGTATCTTTCTACTTTCTTAACAGGCACTACATGTGGCATGCTGTGCCAACGCTAGAGATGGCATTTGTTTCACTGTTAGTCCTCCAATGAATTAGTAAAGATAAAAAATGAATTTCAATAACAATTCCAGCCTTGAGAAAGCTGCTATTGTGCCCATGGTTGAGTTAGCCTGCTGATCGTTTTCTCCTTAATGTAATCTTTAATGTTATATAGCTATAGGTTGGATGTGAAGCCATGTATTAGAACTATTATTTCCATGAGTAATTTCAACAGAAATATCTTCATGATTAGGAGATAGATTTTTTTTTTAATTCTGTGCTGTCAGTTTCATAACTTCGTAAGAAATCAACCTTAAAATGTCTTGTTTTGAAGGGGTGCATTAAACGTGGAATTCCCAGAGCAAGAAATCTACGTAATTTGAGGTCTGTTAATAAAGTTTTTACAAGTGAACTGTACACCATTAATACACTAAAAAAAAGATATAAAAAACCCCCAAACTTTAGGAGTCTGCTTATGAAAGGAGAGTGGGAAAGTGTCTTCAGAAACCAAAAAAGATGGCAAGGGGAGCAAGCCTGAAAGATTTACTTTAAAAAAAAATAACGAAGAAAGCTTCTGTCAAACGGTTTTTAGGGCTTGGGCAGGAGAGGGTGATGTGAGCGCTGCACAAGGAGTTGAGGGCTTCAATTTTTTTTACTAACGTGAATTTAAAGTATTGCCCGAACGCTGCCCGCTTCAGGAAACCCAGCCAGCGCTGGGGGAACGGGGAATTTTCCGCTAGGGAAAACCACAGAGCGTGTAACGTGAGGTCGTGCCCCGGTGCTCCAAGCAGGACAGAAGCCTGGGCCGAGGGGGGAG
>Ga0065711_1026945_pt1 | contig 56659 bp, 25 predicted proteins | sample Hoacrofraction12_FD_59098 | JGI IMG/M metagenome (GOLD analysis project Ga0065711, IMG submission 59098) | Hoatzin crop microbial communities from Cojedes, Venezuela - Epithelial fraction 12 v2 (version 2) | ecosystem: Host-associated > Birds > Digestive system > Esophagus > Crop | place...
ATGGGGCCTCCACTACCTCTCTGGGCAACCCGTTCCAGTGTTTCACCACCCTCATTGTAAAGAATTTCTTCCTTATATCTAGCCTAAACCTACCCTGTTTTAGTTTAAAACCATTACCCCTCGTCCTGTCCCTGCTGTCTCTACTAAGAAGATTGTCCCCATCTTTCCTATAGGCTCCCTTTAAGTACTGAAAGGCTGCAATCAGGTCTCCCCACAGCCTTCTCTTCTCCAGGCTGAACAATCCCAACTCAGTTTTTCCTGCAGGAGAGGTGCTCCAGCCCTCGGATCATTTTTGTAGCCCTCCTTTGGACCCGCTCCAACAGTTCCATGTCCTTCTATAAGGGGACATATGATTTTAGTCGCATGAAGAATATGGAAGTGGTTACATGAAGGAAAAAACAACTAGAACAATTTTTTTCTAAAAACCTCCATTGCCAGCTAGGAGCCATCTCTGCTTTAAACTTTCAGACAGCATATTTGCAAGTTGAGAACTCCTAACCCTGCAAATATGCAGGTGTGTACACACACACACATATGCATAAGTATACGTGCATCCATATGGCTATATATGGATGGATTGGGTTGCCTCTGGATTTGTAGCACAGTCTCTACAAGAATAATGGATCTGCCTTCACTTTTTCTTTAATTTACCTGAACAGAAGAAACACCTGCGTTCCCACCCCAGGTTAGAAGACACCAGAACTCCTAAAGGCTGTCTCTCACAGCCTTTAAAGTAGAACCTGCTAACACTGAGGAACTTCTCAGAGGATGTGATCTCCTCTACAGTCAGCAGCTCTGTCAGAGCAATATTTCATCGCTGCATTATTATGCACAGAAGTGCACACTCAAGCCATTTCTGTTTGTTCAGAATAATGTTTACTGAAATATGTTCTGCAGTTTACTGTTCCTTATGGAAGATAATATTGTATATATAAGAGCAAATTGAATATATGTAGTGCAGTAATTGCCATCATGCCAAACAAGTTGATGTGTTTGAGTATTCAAGATAGATCAGGTTTCTCTAAGGATTACCCCTCAGCACATTCACCAAATTCAATTTTGTATTTGTTACTTACAATTTCTTCCAACATATTACTCATAAAAGAAAACAAAATGCTGTGAACACTTTCTTTGAGAAAAAGTTGCACATACTTCCCACAGTCTTCACCCTTGGGATCTTTGGAAACCAGTTTTATCTTTCCTCCATGCAGTAATGGTCTTCGCCACTGAAGAGCAGTCCAGGGCCATTATTCTAGAATGGAGTTTGGGGGGAGCTGAATGCTGACTATGCAGATCCACACCCCTCAAGTGCTTTAAATACCCTGATGTATTTATTCAGTATTTGGTAACACAATTAGAGGCTGAAAAACTGACCTAGTTATCAGATACTGTTGGGAAGGAGTTTGAAGAGCCGTCAGCATTTAAATGAAGACACAAAGGAGAACATATGAGAAAGAAAAAGTTTAGAAAAAAAAGAGGAGACAGGATTTCTCCCTTTGTGATTCATATGGGATTCTGATACAGCACAGCAGGAAGCAGAGACAGGAGGAAAACATAATGAAAAAAATATAGGCAAGTTTTTCCAGGCAAGGGTCATGTCTCAGCCCTGGTGTGAGAGCACTTGCTATGCATGCACACATACAGATCTCCCACAGCATCATTCACTGCCTCCCCGTGGCCCTACACGTACTCCTCAGTGCTCATCACACTTTGTTGGCACTCCAGTTCTGTTGCTTCTTCCTCTTCATGCAGCCTTCCACCTCTCTGACTCCTCATCCTGAAGCTCCAGTTTTACCAGAGGAGTCAGCACTATGGACAGGTACCTGGTGTATCACAGAATCAGAGAATCACAGAATGTTCCGGGTTGGAAGGGACCTCTGTGGGTCATCTAGCCCATCCCCCTTGACGAAGCAGGGTCACCTAGAGCAGGCTGCACAGTACCTTGTCCAGGTGGGTCTTGAATATCTCCAGAGAAGGAGACTCCACAACCTCCCTGGGCAGCCTGTTCCTGTGTGTAGAATGACATCAATTAAATAACTTTTTTTTTTTTAAATCTGAAAGGTAGCTAATTACAACATTGTAGATATAAGTCCATGTAAAGCACAAAATTTAGCAACCCAACAGAAATATTCCAAAATAACACAGTATACTAGGTGTGCACATTTCCTTCAGGACAGAAAGGGAGAAGAGCAAACTGCGGATAACAGACATTTCCCATGTCATCTGATGGGCCATCAGGAAGGGTTTGTACATTACTGTTCAAGGGATGTAAGAAACTGTAGGAACTGGAAAGAACAGCGAAAGCACCATTTGTCCAGTTCTCAGGAGATTCTATGTCCCTAGGGTTCTGACGCCACTGATCTGCACTGTTCCTGTGCCACTGCTTCGTTATCAGGAGGTTTTGTTTGAGCCTGCTCCACCAAGGATGTTAAGAGAGCAAGTGAGCTTCTCTCTTCCACCCTTCCTTCCCTTCCTGATTCAAGCAAATCTACTTTCATGTTCCCTCTGGTTTTGGCTACTGGCTTTGAAGCCCTCTTCTCTCTCTTCCTCCCTCCTCTCTCCCTCCTCCTGAGTCTTCCTGACAAGAAGAATATAAGAGAAGCAGGATTTTGCAGTAAACAGCAAGAGTTTTGTGGCACTAATCAGCATTTGCAAATGAAGATTAACAAAAGTGCAAACAAGCCTATGTGATAACTCCACAGCCTGACCTAATCTTAATGAAATCTACAAGATCTATTTATATAAATAATAATGAATCTTCTTGCTTTCAACATGGTGCAATTTGCGCATGTAGATTACAAGTGACACCCACAATTGTTTTGCGTGCATAAGTTTCCCAACTTTAAAGAGCTTACTGACAGCTCCCTGCAAAGTGAAGACATGCAGCTGACAGAGCTGTCTCAACTTTATTCAGCTCCAGCAGGAGGGCTCTCTTGCTTTTCTTTTAAAAATACATTCCATTTAATTCCTTACTTCCCTGAGGATATCAGGCAAGACTGAATGCTGAGACGAGGGGGATCTCTGAAAGCTGGCCTGATGGCGTGCAGAGGAATAAGGACAAAGAGGGATAATTTTGTCTGAAGAGCTTTGTGATTCTCCTTTGGGAAGTGTGAGTTAGGCTCAGAGTTTTTGCATAAAACCAACAAGGGCTGAGCACTGTGCACATGGAAATGTATATTTAACTTAAAAACATTCCTAATGGACAATCTAGCAAAGCACTGAAACATGCAGGGTAGAAGTACCACAGTGGGGGAGCTCTTAGCTGGATCAGGAGACATCAGCTCTAGGGCAGGTTCAGTTGCCCTGTGGTCAAAACAGTTCCCATCTCATGTTGTGGGAAACATGCGCGTTACAGGTGTCCATCTACTCAAATCGATATACAGTAAGGAAAACGGAGAACAAGGGTTCCAAACTGAGGACCAGCTCATATATGTAACTGCACAGTTCTTTACATTGCTTTTCCTCACAGTCCCTCTACAGTCGTATCATAGCCAGGCTTATGTGCGTACTTTATCTCCATTCCACGTGTGGTGTTACTACTTCGACTATAGTCTGCTTGTCAGAAACTGGAGACAGTGATTAAAAGTGTTATTTAAGATCTACAGAGAAAAAAAAAACGGACCTTACCTGTTTGTCAGGTATATCACAACTGACAAGTACTAGCAAATTAAGTAGGAAAGAGACTAAGGAGTAAATAAGGCAGTTGTAACCTTCCCCAGCAGTTCCTTTTGGCTGCTGAGACCTTAATATCTTACGAATTAGCAAATGGAGGTCAAGGGGAAGGAGAGGATTGTAAAAATACCACAAAAGGCAATGATTTCACAGCAGACATTTTAGCATATTGCCTGCTGTTCTGCCTGCTCATACGTGGCAGACTTCTGCTAATTCGGTTTGACAATAAACTTTGAAAGCTGTGGAGTGCTGAGATATCTCTGCATATCTGCATTCATGTTTGCTTATTGTAACCCGTCAGATAACTTTCCATCCCACAGGTTAAGAAGAAAAGAAGTGGTGCTGGATAGTTTTCCACCAGATATTGCCCTTGCATCATACATGATGGGCTTTCATGGCAAATTAAATTTTGAAGAGTCACAAGTCATTTACCACTGCATTTGCCAGTCTTTCATAGACAACTACTGTGTATTGCTGTGGGCTATCCATCTGTTTCTCTAGAGGTCTGCCTGCCATATATTTTTGCCATATCTACATCTGCAATATTTATGCTTACCATTTTTGTGCATTTGTTTATCCATTTCTATTCCCTCTGCCTTTTCTTGTGTATGTATGTTTATATAAGGAAGGAGCTGCTCATCGCTGTCTGTCTTCACGCGTCAACAAAGCCAACTCAGATACTCAGAAACACCAGCACACATGAAGCCTCGGAAATCACAGGTACACACTAGTCGTACAGCATATTCAAACACTCATTACAGAGACCAGCTGTGGCACTCAAGGGGAACCAGGTGTCCAGGTGGCATTGCATTCCGTGAAAATACGTTGCAGGGTCTCTGACTCTTGCTCTGGACACACGAGGGACCTCAAAGCCTCTGTCAGTGAAGAGAAATGGGAACATTTACCAGTGCTGCTCCATGGGAAGGTGGAAGCAAATGGGGCATTTGGACTGGGCTATCCCAGCACAACAAAGTGCAGAGGAGACACTTGGGTTCAGGTCTTTTGTGAGGAGTACTTCATATGTCTTTCGTCTGTGGGAATTACAAAGCAAGCAAAAAGCTAATTTGGGTACTGACATGAGCTGCCCCTCAAAATCCAAGGTCAGTGCTAAGACAACAGAAGGAACAAAACCAAAACAAGCCACTGGCAAGTACTGAGGTGGTCACTAGCAGCATGAAGGGGCTCTCTTTTCACCAGCTCTGACGAGCATTCCTATTTCATGTTTATTTGTTTTGATGGTTTTTATCATGTGCTGGCTTTTCGCACACGTAGTGGGGTTCTTGTTTCTGCCTGGAGGTCGACAGTGCAAAACTGAGGGAAGGGAGAAAATATGAGATCTTTATTCAAACATATCACATAGCAGAAGATTACTTTTATGAGAGGGATTAGAAAGGATAAGGCCATGGTTCTTTGGAAGAGGTAAAAGAAGTTTTATGCTTGTATTGACCTCCTTGAAGGGAAACAGAGAAGGAGGCAAACTAGTGGGTAGCAGAAGAAAAGGGAGGATGCGAGAGCTTTCATTGTGGTTTTTGGTTGCATCCTGGGGTAGTTTATATGAAGTTATTTAGACCTACAGATGGTACCTTCTACTCATGTGCTTCCTCAGACACTATGGTTTTCAAGCTAGGGATTTGTGATCCCTAAATGAATATAGTTAATGCCTCTGTACAGGGAACGTAAGACTTCCTTACTCACCTAAAAACAGGTCAAGTATCACAGACTACAGATTGAGAGCTACTGTGCAAATACATACTTACGTATAACATTCACCATCACTAGTTTGTAGAAATAAATGTATGTTAAACCCCCTCCCTGACAGCTCTGCAGAGTGAAAAGAAAGCATTTAATTCTTGCTTCTAAGTTTTCAAGAAATGGAAGGTAGATTTAGAAGACATAGTAGGCAGCTACTTCAGTGCAAAACCAGAAGAACTCTGTTATGGGAAAATTGCAAGTTACTGCCTAGGGTTCAAGAATCTGACACGTCAGTCTCCTGAAACACTCCTGAGAATTCAAACTTTCCTTGAAACGTACGTAGTGAGATTTTAGCTATAATTACGAACACTTTTTTAAGCTTAATGTGTAACACAAATAATCACTTGCTTTGTAAAGAGAATTTACACTAATTCACTACCAGGTCACTTCTCACTAATTCACCACCATGGATGCCATTTTGTATCAGTCAACACTAAATGGAATAAAAATATGTAACATCAATATGAAATTAGTGATTAACTGCTCCAAATAGCACTTACTGCCAATTTCTGCAGAGAGTACTGCTGTCTTTTCACTTAACAACTGTGTAATTTGAGACTTTCAAAACATACCTATACAGCAGCAGATTCACAGACCGATTAAGTGGAACAGAAAAGAACAATAACCTCTCTTTCCTTCAATGAAGAGTAGAAAGAAAGGACTCCAGTTGGGTTCATTTACTGGCAGTTTTCAACAGCTCCAGGTTGCTGGATGGAAGCATAAAAATGAGTAGAAGAAGGTTGATGATGTTTTGTCTTCTGCCCAAAACTCACATCAAATGAACTGCTTTGGAAATCTTCTTTCTGCCTTCTGTGTTTCCATCATTTAACTGAAGTTCATAAGGCTTTTTTATATTCTGGGCTAGTCAAGTGTTTCTTGTAAAAATGCAAAGGGGGAAGAGATCCTTATGTTTTTCTTTAGAGGGGAAAAAAGTCAAAGGCCAAAGTAGTTTGGTACTAAATCAAACAATATGATTCACTAATACTGTTTTTTCCAAGTCACCTGAGAGTTAGTTTAGGTCCCTGATCTCTCCAGCTTCTGCATAGCAAGTTCACTATTTGTATGACACCTCTTAGCATCCACTTATCTGGTGTCTGTAGTTGTGGAAGTGTGGGAGCTCTGCTTCTTTTGCAAACTTCTTTTACGAATAAAATCATGACAAAAGGAAACCAACTACAGCATGAAATATCACAGCAGACTATCCAAGCAAAATACAAGAGAATTCAGCTTTAAAGGTATTTCACACACAGACTTGGGACACGCCAAGCAGCGTAAGTAGGCATTCTTGTAATTGGAGTTCCCATTTTTCTGCTGAAAAACCATTTTGAGATACAATTTCTGACCATCGGTTTCAGCAGTTGAAATGAGTCATCCCCCTCACACACAACGATCTATTCATATTTAAATTGATAGAAGGACAATTTGAAATGTTAATGAGCTGGGATACATGCAACAAGCTTGTATTTACTTTTGGAGGAGAGTGTAGAGCATAGAAGAACTATGGAGACAAAAGCATTATTGTCTGGGAGCCCTAGCTTTATGTTTTCACATTCTTCCTCTGCTTTTTTGAGTGGGGAAGGAGTAAATTTTGCTTTAACACTGTTCTCAGTCCCAGGTATTTTTAAAAAAATTTTTTGTATCACATTTGCTCTTCAAATTTTCAGTGTACAATCACAAACGTAAAATAATGTTTCCTGTTGTAATGTACTTATTTTTAATAAACGTCATATAAAATTCACATATGCAGCCTGCAGCATAAAGCTCTGTAATTATCTGACAGCTGCTTTTCAGATTTCATTGTGTACTCCTTCTTGATAAAGCTGCAATAGCTTATTATCACTGCTATGCTGTTTTCTTTGTTGCAGTGAGTTTTTTAACCCTGGATGGCATCAGCAGCAACATGGTGATGGTAGAAGATACATCATAAGGGAAGACTCCTTTTCTTCTCTCCTAAATGTACCTTGAGTGTTCCATGATGGTATGAGACTGGGAGATGGACAAGAATCAATGAGAAAATGATTGCATGCCCCAGGGCACAGCAGTTTATGGAGCTAACAGAGGCATCACAGAATTAGAAGCTCCATGCAACGGTGCTGTTTGTGTGGGATGGTGATAGTGGTATTAACATCCCTATGTATTAAGACTTGGTGCTGGCGTGTGACTAAAAGAACAGCTGGCTGCAAGGAGACTGAAGCTCCCTCTCCAACAGCAACACAGAATGCTGCTGTCCATTCTCCTATTTTGTGACTTCAGAAGCCTGTAATATCAGTGACAAACTCAATAAGCTATTTCAGATCCCATCAGGCTGCTCTGCTGTTTCCACTTTTCCAGGGGATAGCTTCCAAGTTCACCAGCCCTCTCCTCCTCTTTTTATGCAGAGTGGGAGGGATGAGGACCTTTTGAATAAATCATGTTTGAAGTTTCTAGGACAAACCATTCATGAGCTATTGCATGACAGTAGAGAAAGAATAATTTCAAATTGTTCCAGATACCATTTGCATCAAATTTTTAAAATTCTGTATTTTACAAGCTGCTTCTCTGCTTTTCTTACAGTATATCCACAAATAAATTATCCCCCTTCTGCCAACTACACACATGACAAACTTTTCAGAATATGAAGTGAGTGAGACAAACTATAAATTCTCAGATATTCTGCCAGTGAGTGCTATGGAGGTGCCTTCATCTTGTATCTAATTAATGAACTTTTACTTTTAAATTAAAGTGGCTCAGAATAAATAAATTCTGCCTACAGTCTTAATTATGCAGAGGTTACTTTTCTCCACTAATCAAAATCTTGACTGAAGCCCAAGTATCCACAATCGGTCATCATGATCTGAATCAGTGAGTTGTTGCAGGTGGGGTGCTAAATTGTCCTTCCTTCATTACATTTAATGAAAATGTGCATGCCAAGGAAATTGCTTTGAATGGAGATGAACAATTAAGAGAATCAAATGTATGTAGGGAATTGGGGAGGGAGAAGTGTTGCTACTTCATGCGTTGGATGTGTTTAGGCAAGCTTCTAATTTCAAAGCAAAATTTCTCTGTTGTCATGTTTTCTAGATTGTAACCCCAGACCAAAAGCAACTCTGCTGAGCTGTGAACCACCAGGGAAGAAAGGATAAGAAATACATCCCCAAGAGAAAGACAGGAGTAGGAAAAGGGAGAAAGAGATGCATGGAATGGGCTGCAGGAAAAAATGGAGGAACTGTGAGAGAAAGAATTCGAGGAGAGGGGCCAGCAAAGCATCATAAGGAAGAAAGATGGGGGAAAACAACGCTAAAGGGTCATAGAACGATTGCAGTTTCAGCTGCCTGAATTGGGAACTTCTATGTTTTAGTATTTTTCCTTATGTACACTTTATGCATATAGTCAGCCTGTCTCTGTGACTTTGAATCCCTCCCCCCAACTACTGTTGAACCTGCTGCCTGATTTTGATCCAATTTAATAGAAAGGGAAGAGACGTAGAAGGTAATTAATTTCCTCATTTTTGATGCAAACAGCTGGCTGCAAGCAAGATACTTTAGAGCCATAGATGTGAGAAAAACTGCAAGAAGAGCCCACCTTTTACTAGAGACTAGGGAATCCATGCAGAATCCATCCTGGATCGATTCCTCAAACACAGACAACACTTCAATGAGAAGTTACATTCTCCTGGAGATTGCAGTTGAGCACAATACACAAATCCATAGAAATCTGGGCTTTGTTGATTCTGGTGTTCACTTCTTCCTCATTGTTGTCAATGAAAGCTCAAGTAACCTCACCAAGATTTTGAAATTATGTTAATAGAAGGGCTATGTTTTTCAGTGTTGCAGGCTCTGCAATTAGTGGGTAGCGCAGCAATTCTCCCTTAGACACAGAAATTACTTCCTTACCTTTTGAAAGTGATCACTACTGGCAATGCACAAAGAAGTTCCACACATCTGTGTTTAGGACTGCCAAAGCAAATATCTACTGAAAAACACAAAATGTGTAGGCAGTAAAATAACCGCTGAAGCAACTGACATCTAAATGGCTAGATACAAAGGAATATATAGCTTAACACAAAATGAGTCAGCTCTTTCTTTTCATGCGTGGATGTATCTACTCCCTGTTAATTCCAACAAAGTGACATTATACGTATTTGCAATAAAGCTTGCAGATTTCAGCCAACTGCTACCTGTTCATAATATGACACAAACATTGCAATAGTTTGTTTTACATTGTTAGAAGAGATTTAAGCACTCTGGATGAGATTCTCAGGTAGTGAAAACCACCGATTCTCTACTGATTTTCATTAACAACGCCAATTAACATTAACAGAGAAGCTACCACCTTTTGCTGATTCTTCATGTGTAGATGAGGGATTTCATTATCCCGCATCACAGCTCCTAGTACGGACACAGCCTATTAAACAATATTCAGTTCATGCAAAACAAGAAGAATCCCACATACCCACCAGCTGCATTTCTTTCCTTCTTCCACCTATCCAATTTTACTTTTCAGAAAGGAAATAAACTATCAAACCCTGAACAGAGTCAAAGCTTTCTGCAAAGAAAACACTGCTACAAGCATACTGTACAATTGCCAGATAATTCATATAAACTTTCAAGGCTGCAAAAGTATATTGGTCCTTTAGCTCCAGAAAACATAGTTCATCATTCTCTCCTTCCTCAATTTACAATGCCCTTAATACATTTTTTTCCCCTCTATAGGTTTCAAAATATGCTTGTAATTACTATTCAAGTCCCTTGCCTATTTCTAGTATATTGTGTCTAGGGTTTCAAAGCCATAAGGGATTTAGATGCGTGACTCTATTAGGTTACTTTGAAACTTCAGTTCGTAGCACTAAGAGGTTATTTATTATGCAGTGTGTGTATTCATCCCATATAGGCTCATAAACCATGTAGTTAAACACAAACTTCCATATACGAGCTCTCCCTAGATTATGTGATCTACACATTTCATAATACAAATGGATTAATCACTCTGATCCTAATAGCTAAAGTGTTCTTCTGCTTCAGCCTACAATACTGGTACAAGATTTTACCTTTCTCTGGCACGACCAAAATAATCCTGGGATTATAGTCTGTTCAAAGCCCTTCACAGCACATTTAAGAAGACCATATTTAAACCTGCAATCTAAGTCCAGTGGTGTATTTCTATCAGAACCAAAGAGAAGGAAGCCTATAAAAGACAAAGAAATTAAGAAACTGTGATGAAAAATCATGGAGGGTTTTGTGGCGATTTGGAATATGCTGGCAGACTGTTAACTGTTCATCTTCAGCCATTCCAACTTTTTTGTGCAGCAGAACTTCTGTAAAGGAAGTAGAATAATAGTTTTCTGATCATTAGCTGGACTGTAGCAAAATGCATTTCAGCCATAACTCGCTTCTAACAAAGCTCTTTGTTTGGGAATAATGCAAATTGTCCTCATTACAATCAGATGGGATGGTTGTTAATATCTCTGCATAATTAGAAGCTATTTTCCTTAAATACAGTTTAAGCATGAACTTTCCAAGGAGATCTGTCTACTGGGGTAAGACTGAGTCATTTTCATCTGGAGGGACACACTGAAGGTTACACAAGTCAACATTTAAAATCAGTTTTAAAGGTGAACCAACTCACACTCTACATATGGTAAGGATTCTGGTCCCAATCCAGGTGTGTGCTAAGGGCATTTAGCTAGATTCAAGTGCATGAATGGTCCCAAGGACAAACATGCTTAAGTGAATTTCAAGGCCATGAATGTTCAGCACCTAGCAGGAATTCGGGCCCTTCACTGCAATATCAAAGTTCTTCCTATGCAAATGTCTTGCATAGCAAAGTGTTGGATGGAGGCATTTTCTTACTTTGCAGATAGGTCCCCTTTGCCTTCAGAATAAATCACTTCTAGGACTATCTATGAAGAAGAAGAACTTGTTGAGGAAAGAGTATCTTAAAAGCTTTGATCTGACCTTGGCTAAAATATTCTGTACCATGTGTCATGTCCACTGCATTCAAGAAGACCTGGGACCAGAATTTGCACATCGATTCTCTGCCTTTCTTGGCTATGACCAGTTGCTATGATTTTTGAGCAGAAGAACACAATTTTGCCTGGAGCTCCAGAAATGCCAAGGCCCAGGGAGAAGGTCTGCATCCAGGCAAGTGTATCAACTTCAGTGATTCTTCTAGACATAAGATGGGAGGGGAACAAAGCTTTTTGGATTGAAATGGGGATGTGGATTAAGTGTAAAACAACAAATCCCTTAGCACAGGCTAGATGGAAAGATAAACTTATAAGGAAAATGCATGCTTTGAGTAGAAAGGCAAGCAGTGACAACAGATAAAGCTGGGGAGAAATTCCAATTACCCATACAACCCGTTTTAAATTATGAAAGCAACATTTCTCAGCCATTCTAGTGAGTCTCTTTACAGCTAGGACTAACAAGATGAGTGTGGCTTTCATCGGTTTTGCGTTTATTTTGTGGTTGCTGTTTTTTCCTTTCTCATACAAATGACTTCAGCTTTCCATCAGACTGTGATTATTGTTATTTTTTAGATCCACACACAGCTTGTGCCTAAGTACTTTTAAGGACAAAAGAATGTCTACCATAAGGCAGAAAGATAAAACAAAATGGTGTTCACTGGTGTATAAAATAACAGAAAAAGCTTGAAATAGGGCTTAGATCTCCTGTGAAAGCAGCGACCTAAACTGTGAGCCCTACAATGAAGTGTGCTCTTGGTAAGGGTGGCTAACGCAATGTATGGCTGTAAAGGAGGGGCAGTCTGCCTTCTTCCCTTGCTGCCTTGGGTGGATGAACAACCTGCTGCAGACAAGTGCCAAATGTTATTTGATACGTGACAAGTGATCCTTTCTGGGAAATAAAATGTCCCAACTTGAGCCTCACAGGAAGAGGTTTCCATTTGTAGAGGACCAAGAGCAGGCAGAGAATCTTAGCTGAGGCACAGTAATTCTTTGCACTCTAAGATCACTCCCTGCCAAGAGAAAAATATTGCTCTTCCTTTTTTCTTTTTTTACTATTTTTACTTTCTCAAGAGATGAAAAGTATAAGAACAATAGGGAAATGACAGCAGTTAAGAAGGTCATACTACTTCAGGAATGTAGAGGGAGAAGAATATCAATCCAGGGAATATTAGCTGGCTGAAGGGGTGTGGGTGACTCCTGTGAGATTCTGAATGTAGTATCTACCCCAGGAATGGATTGGCTGCAGAAGTAGGGGCAGTTTTTAAGACCCTGTTTTCCCAGTCGTTTTCTTGAGCTCACTGATTTCCCCAGATTTGGCAGCATAGTGCCGAGTATCTTAGAATCATTAAGGTTGGAAAAGACCTCTAAGATCTTAAAGTCCAACCATCAGCCCAACACCACCATGCCTGCTAAACCATGTCCCCAGCTGCCACATCTACACGTTTTTTGAACACCTCCAGGGATGGTGACTCCACCACTTCCCTGGGCAGCCTGTTCCAATGCTTCACAACTCTTTCTTAATAGCCAATCTAAACCTCCCCTGACGCAACTTGAGGCCACTGCCTCTCGTCGTATCACTAGTTACTTGGGAGAAGAGACTGACACCCACCTCGCTACAACCTCCTTTCAGGTAGTTGTAGAGAGCAATAAGGTCTCCCCTCAGCCTCCACTTCTCCAGACTAAACAACCCTCAGTTCCCTCAGCCACTTCTCATAAGACTTGTTGTCTAGACCCCTCACCAGCTTCGTAGCCCTCCTCTGGACATGCTCCAGCAACCCAATGTCTTTCTTGTAGTGAGGGGCCCAAAACTGAACACGGTACTCGAGGTGCGGCCTCACCAGTGCTAAGTACAGGGGGACAATCACTTCTGTACCCTTACTGGTCACACTACTCCTGATACAAGCCAGGATGCTGTTGGCCTTCTTGGCCACCTGGGCACACTGCTGGCTCATGTTCAGCCCGCTGTCGACCAGCATCCAATTTTCCAAAGGGCAACTTTCCAACAACTCTTCCCAAGCCTGTAAAGTTGCGTGGGGTTGTTGCACTCAAGTGCAGGACCTGGCACTTGGCCTTCTTGAACCTCACAAATTGACCTCGGCCCATTGATCCAGTCTGTCCAGATCCCTCTCTAGATCCTTCCTACCCTTGAACTGATTGACACTCCCACCCAATTTGGTATCATATGCAAATAGATGAATATGTGCTGCTTTCATGTCAGGGAACAAGAAATTTTGCCACTGTCTGTCTGCCACTCAAGGGAGTGAACTTTGTCACTGGTAGTTTCCCCACAAGGGTCTTAGCAGGAGGACTGTGACATAAGAATTTCTGCCACAGGGCGGATGCCATGTCCCATTCCTTCCTCTGCAGGGACACTGATGGAGATGAGACATTTCTTGGGAGCAAGAGCCTGTAACAATGTGACAAGACCATTGAAAGTCCTAGGAGCTCCTACTTTTACTTTAAGCTCTTGAAGGCACAAAGGTGGCATCCAGACATGGGAAGGGATCCTTCTCAGAGAGTTCACAAAGTGCAGTATTTCCAGTGTCCCTAAAGAGAATTTTGAACCTCTGAGCTGGAGCATTAATTGCCAGAGCTGAGGCTGGGTAAGATAAAGAAGTGGCACTGTATATAAGAAGTGGCACTGTATATTAGAGCCTGTCTTTTCACATCTCTCTGGGCATAATGTGACTTGACATCATATCATCATCCAACAGAGCATCCAGAGATGGCAGTGGAAATAGCTTGCACAAACATTTGGAGATGCTGAAACCCTGAAGTACATCAGGGGCTCTGCAAGCGAAGGAAGAACTCAAGCTCTCAGTACAAATGGTGCTCACAGCTGAAGTGAGGTAAAGAGGGTGCCTTGTGGGGACATCTTCCAGGGTCATGAGGTATCACTCACACAGAAATACAAGAGGCCTTGAAAAACCTTCTTAGTGTAATCAAAAGCATTGGATGGAGCTCTGATCCTTTAAGAGTCACACTTGACCTTTTGGGACCCAAATCATTTGGAGTTGCTAACATCTGCCAAAGTGCCTGTGGTGTAGCAGGAGCTGGAGCTGGGGCCAGAAAACACGGGCATGCACGGTCAGGATTTATGTCATTGCTTTGAGACCCGCCACCGTATCTCAGTCTGCCCAGTTCTGGTGGGACATCTGGTAGCCTTGCTCACACCCCTTCTCATCTCACTGGTACTACTGCAGAGGGTAACACAGGTGCCACAAAGTCCCATCAAAAGAAGGAAAAAAAAGTATTTTGTCCCAGCCTTGGAAATGGGGAAGAGGAAGGAAACGGGAGGATTACAGTTTTGTGGGTTTATCTCTCACCACTGTACATGTAGAATTGGTCTGCTCTGTGAGGTGTAGCATGTGGCTGTAGCTTCCATGTGCCTGCAGAAATGGACAATTGTGTAATGAGTGTTTAAGGGAAAATCAGTTCATGTTGTTTAAACTGAAGAAGTCTATCTTTTTACTTAATGACATGAAATTAACTGCAAATCAGTCAACTATACATTCAGGATCAATATCAGCAATACAATGGGTAAACAACGAGACCAGGCACTTTAAAACTGTTACTGCACACAAACAGATTTTGCAACATCATTTTACAGCTAGTCCAAATTTTTGAATCCCACATTGACAAGCAGGATCCCACATCACACAAGAGATGTGCAAGTTCTCCTTGTCCTGTGGGAGCTGCAAGTGCTTGGGGTTTAGGTGTACCCTTACCCTTCCCTACAACACACTAGTGCCCATGCATGTGAGAAAGCCCCCCACAAGGCCACATGCCTATGCACCCCGTACCAGGCTGCTGTGGAGGTGCAGCTCACTGGCATGGGCTGAGGTCACAATGTCACAGGGACAACCGCTCGCAGAGTCAATCCAGGTTGCCCTCCCATCAGCTACACATTGTATTAGATATTTTAGTATGGTGGATATGTAAAAGTGATTTAATTTTTCTTGCTGACATTTCTTTCAACTAGTCAACAGGTGTTTGCACTTAGGTGTTTCGCAAGGTCAATTTAATAGTGAAAATTTAATAGGGGAATGCTCACTTGGCTAATGCTTGTTTGTGGTCTCTTCTTGTCTCTGGCTAGGAGTATAGTGTGTGTGTGAGGGGAAGAACTTGGGTGGGAGAGAAAGAGCATTTTTCTTCTACAGTAGAGAGGGGATTCTCTTAATCATAGGTGTATTTTCAGTGCCTGGAAGAAAAGATGCTTCTTTCTGTTAAAATTTTTCATTCATATGAATGTAAACACTTAATTCCTCAAAAGCTCAGTACCTGTTTCTTAAATGATACTTTAATAAATGGATATTCTCCTCCAAGTGTGTTATTCAGTATTTAGCGGGAAATTGAATGGATGGGATACAAAAAATTGTAGGGTGAATGGATGGGATAAAAAAAGTAGCAGGGTAATGATTTTAAAATAGCCACATCAAACCAGTTATTGCCCTGAGGTGTTAGAAATAAATGAAAATGGTCTGACTGCGTAATGATCATGTTTACTCTTACTGTAACTGCTAATGGTTCCTCTGACTTGAAATTACACTTGTATTTACCTGTGCTCTCCTTATAACCCTCTTTGGACCCTGACTCAAGAAAGCAAAGAAACACACACTTGCAGCAGAACAGGCACTTAAAAAGTCCAAAGCAGGGAAGTTTTACAAACAGGACAAAAAGGGAAGGGACTTTAATGACGGTAGAGATAAAACACTGGGGGCATATGACAATCTTCAGGTGAAACACGCAGTTCCCCATGTTTCCAGGATCATGCTCCACAATAAAGCCCCGCAGCAAAGTCTGGTTTCACACATGCATAGCACTGGACAAAGTGGGAAGGAGCACTGCTAGAAGGACCGTGTTTCCCGAGTCTTTAAGCCAAAGCTGTCTTTTAGCTATCCAAGGGGACAGTTACAGATGGGGTGTGTGGAGTGGTGTTCTGCTGCTTATGATGCTCTGCTGGGCCCAGGGGCTGGGGGACATGTTGAACAGCAGTTGCAATAGGCATCTCTGAAAGCCAAGATGCAATCACTTGGTTAAATTAAAGCTAATTTCCTCCACTGTCAAAAGACAATGTACACGATCACTGCCACCAAGTGATTAAAGTGAAAGGATGCAGAGGGAATGCCAATTCTTTTGGTCTATGTTCAGTCACAGCTGTGTGGGATTAAGGGCTGTTTAAAAATCTCTTAAATGCATGCCAAAAGTTGCGAAGCATTAGAACCAATAGGTGCTTATCATTCCAGGCACTGAGATATTAGAAATCACACAGCCACAGGTCACCACATTGCTCACACAAAAGGAGTCTATGGGAAGTTCAGGAGAAAGGATTTGGGCTCCTTCCATTCACTTTCAGTATATTAATCACTGGGAGCCTTTTCACCTGTACCTTTAAGCATCTCCACAAAAGCAAATTTCAACCCAAATCACTCAGTTGCTAGACCTAGCAATCCTGCCAAGCCTTAAAGTATAACCTGATGAAATCTGCACAGAAAGTGAAGAGCAGACATTACTATTCCTCTCCTTTCACTCCTAAATACACATATGTGTGTGTGCCTATGCAATGGGCTGCAGCACTGTCATATTTCCTTCAGAACTCGTTTTCCAAAATGTACAGTTTTCAAGCATACCATCACTTTTCTTTGCAAGACTATGTTTCAGTGGTAGAAATTAAGTTTCTTCTTTTCAGCAAGATGAAGTGAAAATTGGTAGTTTTGCAAAGCAGATTAGCAAAGTAAAGATACATGACACTGGAGTAGCTGGCACAGCCGCGTAGAAATTACAGGATCCACAGGAAGTCAAACACCAGACTTCAGGACTCAAAAGAGTTTCCATTTCACCCCTCTCTATTCACTTGGTTAGCACTTTCCACGACAAGCTGGATTTTCAGGTGGAGATGCTTTTCCACTTCATTGTTAGCTGACAGGTGTGTTTTTGTGAGAACATTTGAGGAAAATCTGGTCAATTTTCTGTGCTCCGGGAGCAGAGTCCTATTTACTCATCTCACTGGGTTTTGTGTCTCTTCCTGCAGCAGGCTGAAAAGAACACCCCTAAGCATGAAAAGAAAATCGTCACAGTTTCTTTCCCTCCCTACACACAGATAATTAAAAAGCTCCTACGTCTGCACATCGGGGTGTCTGTCTGTTGTGAAGTTGCATAAGACACACATCCATGTTCAGCCTGCAGAGAATGGGTTAGATAATGAAGTTTGAAAGACTTAAATGTCGCTCACAGTCAATCAGCATCAACCAGAAGTTTCGGCAGACCTAATCGACCTTTTGTGACACCACAATGAATATATGCTCTGCCCAAAATAGCTGCCTCTGGGACAATTTGCATGAGAGATACGGATGCATTCACATCAATCTGAGCAGCTCCAGACAGAGAAGCTTAAAAGCTCAAGTGGTGAAACTTTTAATAACTCAGCTCAGCTCCCTGCCCCCAACTTTTCCATTAATATTCCCACATTCTGTCCCCTTTAAATAGGAACATTAAGTGCTGATAAATAAAACATTAGGTTGATAAAATTACTTATGGTAGCAGCTGGAGGCCCTGATAAATACCTCGTGATTCCAGGTCCTGTATGAATGGGCAGCACAGAGACAGTGCTGGCTCCAGAGACAAAAGTACGATGTTTTTGACAAGATGCAAGCAGACAACAGGAGTGAGGTGTAGAAAGAGATTACAAAACAGGCAGCTGTATTTGCTGCAATTAGTAAACGTCAAACACCTCAGGAGTTTTCACTTTATGTTCTTTATTTGTATAAGTAGACATAAGCTATTATTTATTGCACTGTATGTTGTAACTAAAGGTTCCTTGAGCATGTCTGGTGTTGTGAAAAATGACTTTTCAGAATTACAGCATGGGTGTCAGAAGCTTGTTATTACTTTGGACTCATGTTTGTTATTTGTCAACAGAGGAGGCTTATAAGCATGGCTGTTCAGAAATGCTTTTAACATAACCTTTGAATTGTTTTGTTTAATTATCCAAGCAGAATTTTCATGAACAAGCCGGAGAATTGTCACGGTAACATGATTCACAACACTGCAGGAAGAGGTGCTGCTTCAGGTCCCAGCAAAGAGTCCAAGGATGCTGGGATCACACAGGCAGTGCTGGTCACAAAGTCTGACAAATGTATGCATACTCCCAGGTTCTGTTAGAAAACACAGTGGGAAAAGAGAACATTTAAATTGTTGTTCATGCAACTTAATGCTCCTGGCTGGAGCATTCCAGTCTTTGTGACCTTTCTTAACTGCACACGTTGCACAACGAGCCTTCCAGTATATAGCTACTGGGAAAAATATATATAGGCTCGTGACTGGAGCAGAGGAGAAGGTATCTATTCTTTAGTGTGATAGAGATAATTCTACAGACAAACTAAATGGAGTAATGTATTGCAATTACTGATACTTAACAAATTCCTATTTGTCTAGTATTAACTTGTAAATACACTTGCATCAGTCTTTGACCTGCTTTCTTAAATAAATCTCTCTGATGACTCTGTCAGTCCACTCATTTCCAAAAATTTCAGAGCCATTTTCTCTAAATGCATCCAACTTTGAAAGAAAAGAGAGGGCTCAGTTATGTTTTGTTCCTGCAAGCTTCACAAAAATACATGCCCAAAACCATCTTTTCAGTGTCTCCTATGAGCACATCTGCCACGTGAGTCCCACGCACAGGAGTGAATCCTTATGCATGCCCTCCAGGGCAACAAAGGCTTCAGCTGGAGCTTTCATCTTGTTAAATTCCTGGAAATCCAGTCACCAGACACAAATCAATGGAAACCCAGGCTTTGTCAGCCCTACTGCTCATGGGGGCAACTTGATTTTTAATATGAGGATCAAAAAAAGCTATTAAAGGCCTAACTTTATACTCTGAAATTGGTTCTTTTCTGTGCTATGTGAAAATTTACATGAGGTTATACTAATCTGGGCTTCCCAGTATGGGAGCTGAATATCCTGCTTAAAGGTAACCATACTTAAGAAGAAGGCTCTGAATGGGATCTCCTCGGTGCTGAACTCTTTTGAAAAAATGCAGACATTTATTTTGGGAACCTAATGAAGACTTAGAAGCCCAACTACAGGCACTTCTTTGTGCACATCTTTGTCTGCCATGTGTCAGTTATAGCATATTCTGGGGCTCTGTGCCTGTGCTGTCAGGGTACTCTACATAGGCACTGTGTGTGGCTTTTCGTGCACGGTCCCCTTGATGTAATTCCTCCAGAAGGAATTTCAGGGCTTGGCTAGTAGAAAACACAGGTGCTCTAGAGGAACGTGCCTGCCCCAGGGCAGCCTGCTGCACTTTTGCTCCTCAGAGCTTGAAGAGTGGCATCTCAGGGACCCTGCCTCCCCGTGCTGTGACGACTCAGCCTGGAAAAGAGGGCACGGTCTGAACTCGCTCAACTGTTTCGGCTGGATTTCACTTTTGCCCACAGGCACTTCTGCACTGATGTCCCTGAATTAGCATGCTCCAAGCAGAGAGTGGTAGCTGAGCTACTGAGCTGCCACAAAGGGCCTCTTAGGGAAACCAACCCCTCTTTCACTGTGCTTCTTCCTGACCAGACCGACACTCATTAATTCAAGTGATACAGCGAAGTTTGTCACTTTAATGTATTGCCTCCTCTTTAAGTTGCAGTAAGAGAAAATGAAGCTGTTATTACAAGCTTACCCATTAAAAGAGTAGTGGAAGGGTCACTTTGGAAAACTAAATAAGAGATTTTTTTTTTTCCTTTTCAGATTAGTTAAATTGTGATTCTGAAATATCAATAGAAAGCTGAGGCACAGACAAAGCATTAGAGCAGGTCCATTCCCTCAGTTCATTGCTGATGTTGGAAACAATTCCTCAGGGCATAAAGCCTTTTGTAGGCTGGATACCCTTTCTGATTGTGAAACTGATCCTGTCTCGAACTCTCGAACTTTGCGTGTTACAACAGCATTTTTTGTTTCTGGGGTAGCAGAAGAGATGGCACCAGCCAGCTGATTTCTAAAGATCCTGTTGAAAACTTGTGACATTGCTCACAGCAGACATCACAAGTGAAGTGTTTTAGATCTCATCTGGTTTGCAAGCGCCCCTATTTAAGTAGTGCAGTGACAAGGGTTAGAAATTGCAGCGTCTCCAGCTCTCGCAGTATGTTTGTGAAAGGTCACCTCACAAAGTAAGGAGCAACCTGAATGCTCTGTGAGTGAATTTTTCAGGCATGCAACAATGGTGTAGAGCAGTGTAAGGTTTTGTGCCACAGCTGCAAATACCGGGAAGTGTCATTTTTGAAGGCATTGCACCCAGAAGTGCCAAGGACTGCTACCCTGAAGAAGGAAACCTCTGATTTTAAACCAGTACGGAGAAGCTTGCTCAGCCTTGAAAGTCAGCTGTCTCAGAAGAGAGTAATAACCTCAGAGAGAGGACAGAAAACATTGAGATATCTGCTACTTGCAATTCTCATATAAATAATGGGGAACAGGAAGAGTGAAGTCCTGCCCTAGCAATAAATCTTGAATTGTGGATGGGTGAAGAAAATGGAAAGTAATAAGGAAAAAGCAATATTTGCAAGCACAGCATACTAAAGAGAAAAAAACCTTAGTGGCAGAGGAAAAGAGAAAAAAAGTAATTTTATAAAATCAAGATTAACTCCCAAGTTTTGATCTGGTGGTTCTCCAAGTTGTTAATATATCAAGACTTATTCTTTCTTGAACACCAGTTTGCAAAGCACATCCTTCATTAAATATGACATGAAAGTGGACTGTATCAAGTGGAGAAGCCACTGCCTTTTACATCTTGATCAGGTATCCAGGCCAAATGCTAGTCATGCTCCTTAGGAGAAGGTTGTACAACATGTCTATCTTTCACTGAAGTACTACTAACAATCTAATATAAAGTCAAATTCAGCAACTAGTTTCTGCTTCCTGTAGGTTTCTCTAGAACCTAACCTGATAACAGGAAAGTAATGCATAGAAAGTCAAAGTAGATCAGCAATCAGGAGCAGGGGTGCCCTGGAACCAGTAAGACAAGGGAGGGTAGGAAATGTAAATGTTACAAGATGTGTCATGAGAGGTTCATGAGGGGGTTATTTAACATGGTGCCTGTGATCCCAGGCAATGGGGTTCTCAGTGACCCAGTCCTAAGGTCCGAATCCCCTGGTGGTACTATCTCTCTCTCGCTTATTTCCCTCCCTCCCAGCGTTTAGGAAAACAGGAGGCATATCAGCTCAGAACAACACTTTTGAGAGATATTTTCCCTAAAATAGAGATTCCACCTTAATGGACTCAGTGCCTTAGCTGGAATGTGGCTCTCACCAGAGAGCACTTGGTATTGAAAAAGATACCAAATTTCTAATATATGTCCCCGGTGCAGGGAAGCTGTAACTCAGCTGACACACAACAGATTACAATATGTTGCTCTGGACCGTTCCAGCACAAAATTAACTCTGTCTTTCACAGTATTTAATTGCTTTCCTACAGGTGAAACAACTTTGTCACTTGGTTTCTAACAAGTTTTATCAGATGTACTCTTCCCCATAACAGTCTCCATGGCAAGGACTGAGCTGTTCTATAGTTACTCTGCTCAGCAGGACACGCCATGGAGTCCTTTCTTCATCATGATCTCGGTGAAATTTTCAACTGCAAGCAGCTGAAGCTGAAGTAATAACTGCAAGTAGACTAAGCTAAGTTACCACACTTTTTCTTCCCCTGCTTATCATTCATGTGAATGACTGTTTCTAGAAGTCAGAGACGAAACATAAATGATGCAAAGGCTGAGAGAATGAATCTGAAGAGTAAAGCGAACAAGATTTAAATTTTGGAAGGAAGACAGTTGTTATTCAAAGGAGCTGACTAGTTGGAAACTCCTCTCTGCCACATTTCACACTCATCTGCTGCTTTAAAGAAAGATGTAAAGTTAATTTAAGCTATTTTACGAGCGCTAAGCTGACAGCACTGGAGGTAACCCCTCAGCGCAGAACAGGCTGTGGCTTGGCAGCCTGTCCTTTGCTCTGCCAAACCATCTTTCCAGGTCCATCTCTCCTGTACCCCAGGTACCACCCATAATGTTTAGTGATGGCTTGAAACTGTAAGGTTTGGCTGCCTTGGAATTTGTGTCTAGTTGGCAGCTTCTCTTTTTGCTGGCCTTCTCTGTTGCCAAAAAGTGTTTCCAAAACTCCGCATATCATCTTGAGTGTTGTGTCTTCTGAATAGGAGGAGAAGGGAAAGTATCGGTATTCCAAAGATTTTAAATGAAAACAGACTTTTCCAAAACATCCATGTGGTGAGTGGAGGCAGATGTAGCTCAGGAGCCCATGGTCTACATTAGTCCTCTGGGCTAGGCTCAGATGGACCCATTTCCCATTTTTCCACTAGGATGATGTAACTGATATGAGGCATCACCAGCTCCTACCAAATCAGCGATTATGATGCATTGTGCAACATATCATTCCTATAGGAAACTCAGTCTGAAGTGAGAAAAGGGGAGCAGCAGGCACATGAACTACAATTTCAGTAAGAAAATGTTTGAATGTTCAAAAGAAATATTTCATGTCTTGATTTATTGGAGAGCGAAGCACTAAATCTCTACATGTTTTTGACAAAGCAGACTTGTTTGTATTCATGTCAAAATTTTCTGTGCTGTGTTTTCCACTCAGGCCTGGCAAAAAACAGGCCAGTAGCTCTTTTCATGTAAGCCAGTAAAATCACAAAAACTCTCGAGAAATAGCTAGCAGGTCGAACTGGCCAAAGCAGACAGCTGATTTTTCCTGTCCTTAAGAAAGTTGCCATTGAAATTAGTATGAAATCATTACCATGCTCAATAAAAGGACACATTTTTTCAGAAGATTACCTGCCATGGAAAAGATGCAAGAGACTTCATCTAGGAATATCTATTTGGACAATTTGCACAGAGCTGTTTGAGCAGAGAATGGTAATTCAAAACACTTCACTTTTGGCTTCTCCTTCTCCTTCATGCTTTTATCCTCGCCCACATGCACATGCTCATACACACACTCATAAAATTTCCTCAGATGTGGACGCGCTTTAATCTTGGGCCTGATTCAGTTCCCAGCGTGAAACTGATTAAAAAAAAAACAGGGATGCGGAGACCGTGAGTGGAATGAATGAATGAGTCAGGCTTTTCTCATTCTTAAAGTGCCTTGGCTTCTCTGTGTGACAAGTCTTTGCTTTTAAGGAGCACTGCCCAAGCCAGGAGCTCTGAAGCAGGGTTTCATTTTATGCTTTTCCATGATCATGGAGCACAAGTGGTAAGCTTGATCTGCCATAGACCTGAGGAAGAAGTAGGGTCTTCCTCTAAAGATCAAAAAACAAGGGCAGAGCTCCCAGCAATGCCTTCACGTTCTCTCACGGGCACAGTGCCATTATTCACATGGCTAGGAGGAGGAGGGGGTTAGGACTCATATTCTTAATGAGCTGGTTGTGCACATGTTCAATTACTGTGCAGCCTTCCCTACTTGCTCTGAGTGTGAAATCAGTGGGGGATCACACAAGGATGAAACAATTTGCAGGATCGGGATCTATGATAAAAGGTCAGATCCCAAAAGCCCATACCCCAGGGGAGTTTGGAAAACTGATGAGAAAAAGACATGGGATGCCTGCTTCTGGAACAGAGACTGGTGCATGGGATACCCTCTGTCCTAAGCGTGCCAAAACCGTTGGATTAGCATGCTTGCTTTTACTTCCTTACTTCTTTCTGGTGCAGTGAGCCTCTGGGCTGCATGGTGACTTGGAGTCAATTGACAAAGTGGTGAATCTATCACTTCCCTGTCCATCTCCATCCAGAATAGCCCAGAGCCTGGTGGTTAGAGATCTCTCAAGAAAGAAAGGTTCATTTCCCATCTCTGATCAAGTTCCTTGCTCTAAGGAATCCAGAGAATGTGAAGAGGTTATGAGAATGTTACCTGTAATGGAACAGATGCAAAGAGAGGGGCAAATTTTGGGATGTGGCTGTCCCCAGTATTACCTGTGACCTAAGTCTAAGTCTGAGGAATCTGGGTTTAGCTGGTGTCATGGCTGGCAAACCAGATCTTCCATTCTGAGTTGTCTCTTTCTCTGCACGTGCTGTTTTGGATCTGAGGATCAGACGCCTAAAGGTTAGCCTATTTAAGAATCTGGGTCCAGATTTGTGTCCCTGAACCCTTCCATACAAAGTATGGGGAATAGTATTCCTTTTTTCCTTTTTTTTTTTTTACCCATTACACAAGAAATCCTTGTTTCAACATTCTATTTTGTGCACCATGAATAAAGTGGAACACTACAAATCATGAACCTCCAAATTCAGTTGGAGGCTCTTTCAACTTCAAAGCTGCACAAGTGGGCAATGAGTAGGCACTGGGCAAAGGGACACCTACGTATCATGCCTTTGTTCGTTTGCTCCTGTGAACCAGTAATTAGGACCCTCGAATAAATCACACCAGAATTATGAGTCACCAGTGTAGCACGACAATGCAGACATCATCTGTGAGGAATTTCCTTGCTCTCTGGCAACCTGAATTAAACAACATGAAGCACTGGGGATGCATTCTTATTTTGTGGGTTTTGTTTGAAGTGAGGTTATGCTGAGGAAAGTGGTGATAAAAATGCCACTTCATGCACTCCCTGCCTTAACAGCAGCCTTTATTTTTACTGACACGAATAAAATCTTACTAGTGTCAGCACTGTAGTCAAGCAAAAGTGAGCTCTGTTCCATGTTGCCACATCCATCAGGAAAACACCACCCCCGCTTTTTGACCCCAGAATCATTGTTGTTAGTGATGATGTATGAAACAGAAAGAACATAACTTGATTGTGAGAAATTGCTTTGAACCTGCGTTTGCTGGCAGGTAAAAGCCTTATTTTTGAGTTTTAAATGAAGCATGTTTGGTATGGAAGTCACTGAGAGGGAATAAATAGGGAACGCTAAGAATTCATTTTACAGACTCACTTTTCAGACCGTAACCATACTTTAAAAAGGAAAATGGGCTGAATTTAAATGCTGATGAAAGGCCCTGGACTGGCAGTCCTGTGGAATAATGTTCTCGAGACACTGTACTCATCGCTTCTGCTACAGTGGAAGTTTCTTGCTAATTACCAGTCAGTCTGAGGGCTACGTTTCCCCTCCCTTCATGTTCCTAGCTCATGTCAGAACACCATCTTCGGCACCGTGAAGTCCAGAGTGGTGGTAAGCAAGGCCAAATGACTGTAAATTGGCATGTTAACCTATCTGTCATGTGCACTTGTGGTGCAGTGACTTCAGGTAATAGCAGCAGCAATATGTGGCTCTCCAAAATGGCCACTTGAGCTGACAGGTGTGCTCGATGTTAATGTAACCACAAGCCTTGTTCTGGTCAGCAGTCTATTTCTGGTCAGCCTCTTGGTCCAGTAACTATATGCTGGGAGAAGCAGGGCAATCACCGCATTTTCATCCTGTCTCATGTCTTTGTCCTGATTGCTTTCTTCAGAGTGCAAGACAGACCAACTGAAATGGTGGCGTTTCTGAGAACCTCTGTCCACAAAGAAACTAACCTGAGACAATCAACCTGATCAGGACTAATACTGGAAGGATTTACAATCACCTTTCCCCTGCTGTGTTTGCTCAACTGTGGGAAAGAGGAACAAAACCAAAGCTCCACAGGGCTTACAGGGAGCAGCCTCTCCAAGAAAGACATTGTTGCATACCCTCATGGGTGAGCTTAAGGAGAGCTGAGTTTGCTGACTACTTGGAGATGAGCTCTGTCTGCATGAGTCATGCAGGTGACATCCTCTGCATTAACAGAGAAGACAACACTTAGCAGAGAATCATCAAGACTTTACTAGCAGAGCAAGCACAAGTCTACAGACTAAAATGTGCACCTGTGGGAGAGAGGGAACCAGGGAAGACAATTTTTAGTAGAATTAGCTTTTATTGGATGATTCAATTTTTTTAAAACAAAATATCTATTATTTCCATACCAACATGCAGTATTTCTTTTCTCCTTAGACTGCTTGTCCCACTGAAGTGTTGTTGAAGATGTCACTGCCACATGATCTCAAACTTCACTGTAGAGAACAGAAGTTGTAAAGAAAAACGTTTGCTTGGATCTCACTCCCTCTTCTCCATATTTATTTTTATGAAACTTGGAGCTGCTCTTTTTGAAACCTTCTTCCTTCTCTCAAATGCAGTGAAGTCCACTGATGGGTCCAAAGTTTCAGGGAAGAAGCAGTTGAACAGAGGCACACATCCAGAGACCAAACGATCACATTAACCTTACTTCCATTGGAAATCAGGCTAAAATGTGTTTCTGATAGGGGGCATTCCCTCTACCTGGTGAACCACTACATGTCACTGCCAGATGCTGCAGTGAACAAGAGCGACCTGAAGACAGAGACGTGCCTGAAATTCCACCAGGTCCATCTGCGGCATCACTGTTCTGACTACCATTACATGAAATGGTGATGGCACAGTGCTGTCGCACACATGCACACACACTTGTCAAAGTCTAAAAGGGGACAGGCTCCTGAGGGAGCTATCAGAGATGTGAGTTACGTGGTTCTTCCAAGACAGGCAGCCAGCAAGCCCATCAGGGACTTAAACCTTCTGACCCTTCCAATGTAAAGATATGTTGCTGCATAGTATTGCCCTTTTTACCTTCTTTCTGTTTTCCCCGAGGTTTAACAAATACTCTTTGTGACTTTCACTTATTCTCTGCTAGTCTGAGGAAGTATAATTTTCATGCATTTTCACATTTTGGGTACTGGTACCTTTTTTTCCCTGTGATTTATATGGCTTGTCTTCTCTGGGTTCTAACTGTGCATTATGCCTCTCATTTTCCACCTCTAGTTTATGACCGCTGAGTCTGTTTGGCAAGTGCACGCCTTACATTTATATATTATAGCACACAGAGGTCTGCTAGTGTTATGAATCTGCATGGGGATCTGTGGCATCCTACAGTCTTTTACAGTGTTTAATGGGCTCTTCCCAAAGATTTGCATTTTTGTCTGCTTCCTGGGCATCATGAGTGTTTTTCAGCTTTGTTTATATTCTGACCCACTGTACAATGCTGTCATGGAAGTGGAGAGATGACAATGTCTCATTTGGATGTAACCCTTGTTACTGTAGTCCAGTGATCCCCAAAGATCAATTGCTGTGAGACTTTGCATGTGGCTTTGGAAGGTGAAAAATTGAAGCTAATAGGGAAGAACAAAGTACAGTGTTGTCTAGGGTATGCTCAGAGTCGATGTAGCACCATGAGGCAGAGAGTCCTGCCCTAGATCTTTGGCATAAAGAAAATATCTGCTGCTTTCCTTGACGTGGGAGATCAAACATTGTTTTCCTTCAATATGTCCAGTACCTCAGAAGACTGAGTCAGTTAGAAAGTGCAAGTATTCCAGTAGCTGAACACTAGCCAAAAACTTCCTGGTCTTGTGACTGAGGACTTAATAATATACAGGTTGTTTTCCTCATAAAATCACACAGACAGAAGCTTGGTCCCGTTTGCAAACTATGACTGATATATGCTGTTTTTTAACAGGGACACAGGATGAAATCTTGGAAGGGTGATTGTACTTAAGAGAAAATGGCAGAGATTTTGGTTTTAGGGCAAGAGGTGTTCCAGATTAGCTAGCAAGTCACTGAAATTACACATTGATCTTAGTTTTTTAATACGCTTCTAGATTTCCACATTTATCTTGTTTGTATTGTCTACTCTTGCATTTAAACACCATCCCAGCCCTGCCCACTAGTTTGACTTCCTAGCAGAAAGAAGGATCAGATAGAGTCTATTTAAGAATGTCTGTGAAGGGGAAAATAATTTGTTCATTCTGTGGTGGTGGTGTTGAGGTTAACACTATTGTTAACGGTATCTGTAAGGTGAAGATGTTGTCCATGGTTCATTTTTCAGGAAGGAAACTGAATAGACTTATATTAATTATGTTATTAGTGGCCACAGACTGTTTCATTCTTTTTTGGAGTAGTAGTCTAGGGGAACAGGTTTTTGAAGGAAAAGGACAGTATAGTCTGCTCATGTAGCTATTAATACAAGTCTCTCTGCAATTACTTTGCTTGAGAGTATCTTTGCTTGCATATGTTGTGCAAATTAGTCTGTTGCACTGTGTTGCTGAAACATGTTAGGGCTGAAGGTTTAGAATAAATAAATCCCATGTTTATTCAGACCCACGTTTCTAAAGCTCATTTGAGATGTTGCTGACATCACATCATTTTCAGAGTTTTAATTTGTAGAAGTTGCCCTTTTGTTCCTGTAATACATCAGCGGTGTCAAAAAAGACATGACAGTCATTAATGGTCTTTTCAAGTTTGCTCTTTTTCTTATGAAGCTGAGTATTTTTCTTTTGTGTAGGAATTCATGTTTCACAGAGATCCTTCAGGTATTCTGTCTAGATTTGAGCATTCTGGAGCTTTCTCCATTTAAACTCTCCATACCTCATGCCAATTGATGCTGCTGCAGCACGTTCAGTGTTGCTAGTTTGATAGTATAGGGTTGTATATAACTACACTTTTGGAAAAAAAAATGTTCAGGCAGAATATATTTTCTCAAACTGGATTTGGAGCAACATGTTAAGCTGTTTCTTTTCACGCACCAATGAGGTATTCTCAGTAACAATATATTTTTCATTGACAATACAAGGGTCACCAGACACTACCAAGTGAGACAGATACACTATAAAAACAGCTGCAAAACCTGTTTTTCACACTTGCATGTAGTGATTTTCAAATTTCCCAAGTCGAATGAGATTAAAAGGGTGATAAAAGTCTTAAAAAATCACAGAAGACTGTTCAAATGGACATGCAATACTGGTAGTTGTTGTTTAAATTGGCAGATTGTTTTTAGTATTGAATACATTTTTACCTCTGAACAAGCTTAATGAAGAAAAGGTCATAAAAATGTATGTCCTCTGCTTTGTGCCATCTCCAAGACCGGTTCTCCTCTTTTGGTAGGAAATTTCTTACGTCTCATGTTCTTCCTAATTTTCCTGTTTATAAAGTTGTGCTGTGAGAAAATGCCAAATATCAGGAGAACAAATTAAGGAATGACAGATGTGCAAAGAAGTGCTAAAGCAACTCATTGTAAGCTACACTGATAGCTATCTTCAACAGGTATTTGGGAAAGAGATTTATGGCTTAGATTAATGTTGCTTAGATGGTGACCCAAAGTTCAAATCTGGTGCTAAATAATTCTGTCTGGGTCATTATCTTTATTTTCCTCCATCCTGCACTGTTGTGCCCAAAGAAAATGGGGGAGTTCACCTTCATGTGAGTTCAGAATAAGCTCCTGAACTGGCAACAGGCTCAAAAAATTGTGAAGAACAGATCAGGGGTAATTCCAGTGCACAAATCAAGCAAATGTTGTCTGTGTTCTTGCAGGAATCTGAGGGAGGTTCACACTGGCAGTAGAACTATTTGCAAGTTTTTGTGGACATGGATGCTTCTTTGGATAACAATAAATGTACAGATTTGTAGCTCTATCCATCTGCAGGTACAGGCGTGGGCCCATTTCTAAATTTGCCAAGAAACTCTGTTAGAGCAGAGCATAAAGGCCCCAGGGAATGCACATTAAAACATTGCCCAGCTTGTTTGCACGTCTGTTTGTTTAGAACTGCCAGAATAACCAGTTGCTGCTTCTCGTAGCCATGATGATGCAAACCCAGAGTTTGAGCAAAATCTGAAAGGCCCCTGCTGTGATGAGATCGTGCATTTGCTGAGGCTGCAGTTCGCTCATAGGCTGAAAAAAGCCTGGCCATGCTAGGAAAATAAAGCTCAATTGACATTTTCCTGCTGGGACCATTTGCTGCCCCTTAGGGCTGCTGAACTCCGGAGCTATTACTTTCTGATCCTGTGATATCCATCTGTTAATAGAATGTTTAGCACATTGCACTGGGAACAAGAGGGTGACGGGGTGCTAGTTGAAATGTATATACGAGGAACACAGCAGAAACATGTGCTTCCTGCTCTCCAGAGCCTGATAACAAAACAAAACAAAAATGCCGTTGAGAGCTGTTGTTGCAGTGGAACAAAGCGTAATAAAAGCTCTTCAAAGAGCCATCTGGACTGTGCTAAGGATGCTGCTCCATGCTAAATACCCATCCTTTGGCAAGCCTGCATTATGATCAATGTCCAGAGTTCTTCGATCTGTTCCATCAGTCTCAGGCTGGAGAGCTGCACGAGTTGTCGATAACTCTGATGTCCTTGGAGGTTTGATTGCAGACCATGCTCACAGGCTCAGGCCTGGTGTGAGAGGAAAGAGAATGTTTTTAACGCCTTTTTACATGTTTATTTTTGCATTTTTCAGAGGAAAAGCTGTAACGTCCATTTTTTTATCCACACAACTGGGTTTAGAGTTGAGGTGTGGTCTTGAGGAGAGTTTTGCTAACTCCATTGGATGACAGACTACGTCTGTTCAGTGCAGCAGTAAAGGTCACACTGATTGCAGTGAAGAAAAAGTTTTACCTCTATTTGTAAAGATCAACAGAGAGACCAATAGCAATAGAGAATAAATCATCCTATGGTTTTGTTTTTCTTTCGGTGATGAAATCCAGTTACTCTATAATCCATGCCTGCTGAAAACTGATGTTTAAAACATCATTGTTCTTTCTCTGTCTTGAAATCAATTGTCTTAAGCATTTGTTGACAGTTCCTATTCCCAACAGCAAAAATAAAATATTAAAGGACGTTCGAAGTCATTACCCTTTCACCTTGGGCTAACCCAGTCTTTCCCTGTGTTTGCTGGCAAGTATTCAATGTTGTGGATCCAGTCCTCAGAGCTGTAGAGCTAACTCTGTCCTTCCTGCAGTGTGCCTCCTCGCCACGGAGAACTCAAAGAAAGCCAAAGGAACAGGAATGGCTGCGATATCCCTACATCACAGGAGTTCTTGTCCTACACACAGATTTGTGGGAGCTACTGGCAGCTGATGCAGGCTGTAGTTGTCCTAGACTTTCCAAGGAAAGCTGGATTCAGGGCAAAGAAATGTCAGGATAAAGAATATTTGAGAAAATGTTTGTGCCTTTGAACAACTTATTCCTCAGCTGGTTCTTCATGTCTGTCAGATGAAGTCTGGTGTTTGTCCAAGTATAGGTGTGTTGCCTGTGAGGCAAGAGACGACCTTGGTGGGAACAGTTTACATGAAGTCCCTGGATGTGTACAGCTAGGAGTGAAACATGTACAGTCTCAGCTACCAAATGTGAGAAATAGAGGATGCAGGTTGCATCTAAGACCTCTTCCTGAAGTTTGTGACATTGACAGAAGGAAAAATCATTTCTCTTTTGTTCTCTTTCTATCTAAGAAAAGCTGATCTACAAATCATGCAACTACTGTCTTTTTTTTTTTGCAGACATAGTCTTCCTTAAAAAAGACATTATACTTGCACCTTTGAAAGCCAAATATTAGTTATGAAAAGAATACAACAAATTAGAAACATTATTATAATGAGAATTAATGAATCCAGAGCGTTTATTAGGTCTATCTGACATCCAGAAACCCGAAGGGTGTTTGCATTGATAGGAGTCAGTGACCTGAAAAGATTAAGAATTGCCAGCTAATTATGATGTCCTCACAGCAGGGATTCTTTGGACTAATACTGATTTTTTTATATTTTTTTAACATAGAGCTTTTGTGGACCATCAGCACTACAATCTGCAAGTGTATAGCTAGTGCCTTTTCTGTTCATTGATACATTACATCCCTGTGCTGATGACAGTAATTGCCTGTATGGGAAAGTACCATTATGAGAGCACTTACATGTATTTGTAACTATTTCTAACTCATCTGTAGCTGCTGGAAATGGAGAGAAGGAGCCAGAACCATGTGAACAGACAGCTGCTGTTGGCAACTAGTCCCACGTGCTCTGTGGGACACAGTCTGAGAACCTCTGTGTTGGAGCAGGAGGCTAGGTCGCAGCTGCAGCCTATGTGCAAAAAAGTTGCCAGCAGAGCTTTGCCCACTGACGTGATGCCAAAAAAAAGTAATGAAAAGCTTTATGACTGGTTTTTTTATTACTCAACTGTGCACCTTCAGGTGTCTTGAAGTTTTAGTCTAGGACATTCTTTTCATCACAATCAAGTGATATTTTCTAAGTCCATTATAATAAATTCTCTCTGGGACAGCTGGTGAATCTGATAATGAAGAGAACTGCTGAGTTGGAACTGACCAAGCAAATACCTCTCTGGCACAGGCTCCTATCTCCAGTATTGCCCTTTGGTGGCTGGAAAGAATACGAGAAACAGGACGCACAGAAGGTGATGATCCTTTCTCCTGACATATCCCTCACTCTTCCAGAGACAGGAATTTTGGGAGCTTGAACAGTCAGCTGTTAAAATCCACCACAAATACACCTTTGGTTTGGGTTCGACTTCACTGCTGGCAGCAGCAACTGCCTCTGTTGTCATTCAATTATACTGGAAAATGTCAGTTTTGATTAAATCTCTTGTTGCATTCTGCAAAGCTTTGCCCTAATCCCAGAACATTTATATAAGCTTCTGTGACGTTGCTCTTCCAGTCTGGACGTCACAGTTCTCCCTCCCTGTGTTAGTCCAACGCACACGCTGGCTGGCACTTCTGCTTGCAGCAGGCCTTGCTGGGCTAGTTGCACATCCTTGTCGCTAGCACCAGGCAATCCTGTCAGTACTTCTTTTACCCCTAGTGATTGAAATATAACAGGAGGACTTTGAAGCAGATAGGCTGTCCGTTGCTTTTTAGTAGAACTTCTCTGGAACAAGGCAGACACACGTGATCACATATCCCTCAGCTCACCCTCTGAAGACTATTGGAATGCTGAATGAGAGAGGCAAACAGTAAACTTCGTAACAAAAGCTGATTCTCTGCTGCAGAGGCAGAAGGAATTCAGTCAAGATGACACAGACGCAGTTAATAATAAGATGATCTTCTGCCATCCATCCAGCACAAAACTGAAATGAAATTAATTATACTCAGCTTTCTTCAAACTAATGTTTTCACTTTGGCTTGAGCAAAACCCTGCCCTATAGCTCCCTGAAGACACCACGCTCACACAGCAATTTACATTCCTCTTCATTTGTACTCAGTCATCCTGAAGTCACTTCACTGTTACAAAGAAGTGTCATCTCTGCATAGAAAGGATATTTCATAGGTGCAGTAACTCTGCAGTGGGTCCCACGCTCCTAAGGCTACTTCAGGGAGCAACGCAAAAGGTCAGAAGAATCAAGAAACCTTTAAAGAACCTTTAAAGAAGACCTTTATAGAAGAACCTTTAAAGAAGGAATGGCTCATATCAGGAGTGGATTAGAATTGGAAATGGCCCAGCTCATGAAAGTATAGCAGCAGCTAGGCCAAGTTACAGCAATGTGAAGACTGTTCTAAATAGTGGTGGGAAGACAAACTGGGTTTCCTGAAGTCCCTTGTATGCCCCTCCTAATCTTGGACTCTAGCCAAGATGTATATAGCCTGTGATCTGGGCCTCTTTTGGAAGTGCTGGGCTTGTTCCTGAAAGGCATTAGCAGTCTGTGCAAGGGGTGCTTAGCTAAACTCTATCTTGAAAATGGCTGGGGTGGGGATGCAGTGACAACAAGAACTCTCTTTTTTGGATTGGGAGGAGATGGGAGCGTTAACCAGGTAGAACAAGATTATAGATCAGTTGTCAGACTGGCAAAGAAATCCTTCCTTCTTTAGACAGATTGCTTGCTGAGGATCATTAACCATTTAGGACATATTTTTTCCTTTTTCTTCCCTTAATTTCTTTTGCTGTAATTCCTTTCAGACCTAGTGATATAAATATGAAACACCATTATAACAAAATGATATCCCATTTGTTTTCTTAAGCCAGTCTTTCAGTTCTGATTAGAGATAAGAGGTGTCTTGTTGGAATTTAATATATTCAGGTGGCTCTGAGGGTGCGCTGCTCTGTAGAGGCATTTCAAGATCTCGATAATCAAATAGAAAGGTAAACACTGCTCCTACCACTTAAATTTTAAGTTAGCCTTACATTTCCAGGCAAAGGTGTGCTCAGGCTTAGCAAAGGAATGAAAAGGAAAGAGGGATCCCTCTCTTCTCCGGTGAAATCTTTCCAGGTCTTGGAGCTAGGCACAAGGTGGTGAGTACACTTACATACCCATTTTCTGCTTGGTGCAGATGGATGCCGAGTGGTCAAAACAGAGCCGTCATTTCTACCACCCGCCTAATGATGAGTCCTGTATTCAGTGTCAGTAATAATGTAGTTGTTTTTCATTGTGAATGTCATTGTTCTTATGCAATTGTTACAGTAATACAGTCCCTGGAACGAACAAGTCCATAATAAACCTCTGAAAAGGAGTAGGATTATTCCCATCTGTACAAAAGATGGACATCCTGAAATGGATATGTCTGTATCTCCATAAAGGAAGTGATACCGTTGTGCTGATTTTGAGAAGGGATTAAATTGCCTAAACATGGGCATCTGATACTCTCAGGTGTCTAAAATGGTATCTAGTATCCTTGCAAGGGGCTGGCAAATATGACAGCAGTTCACCAGGAGACTCACAACTGTCTGGAGTCACGGCTGGAGAGCAAGTGGGCTTTGGAAGCTTTGGAAACTTTAGGAAAAAAAATGTTGCAAGACAAAGTCCCCCCAATGAGTGAGGACATTGAAGGAAGTGTTGGGCAACACAGGAAAAATGAGAGGATGAACAGGAGAAGTGAAAAACTGGGAAAATGGAAAACCACTATTGTCTTGAATGTAAAGAGATGCATGTATGAAAGTCAATGAATCACAGCCATCAAGATGCAGGAACAAGAACAAGAGCTGATTGGAAAATTGTTTTTTTACCCATGTATTTTCTGGTAGAAAATGAACAAACCCAGGCTAAAAATCATTGTTTGAGGCTTTAACTGAAAAAAAATAAACCACCTACCACATCTAAACAAATGCTGGCTGTCACTATCGACAAACAATAAATGAACACTGAACAAGCATCTGCCCCCCACCTCCAGAATTGATGAAAAATGGGCTTTTCCACAGAAATGTCTGTGCTAATATAAAAAGCCAAGGAAGGGAACAGATCACAATGAATTAAAAATTTCATACACTTTTGGGTATTTCATTTTACAACGCTTCCTGAGGCTGGACCAGCTACTCCCTAATCCTTGCTGAAGTCAGCATCCAGGGCACAATGTGGGCATTAGCAAACAGCCCTAGTGATTTTTTTTGTGCCCCTGCACTGGATGTGCACAACATGCATGCTTCACAGCTATTGTGCAGGCCCTCGGGATCTTTGAGGATGCTCTGAAACTCACAGCACAGCCAAAGGTGCATCAAAGCTGAGCTGTACCTCAGCACAGCAAAAGTTTGACCCCAGCATTTCTCAGTAATGAGTTTGGTACCCAACAGTCACATCTTTCTGTTGTAAACCTTTCTTTGTCGAGTGCTTTCTAGTGAGTCTATGCAGGCTATATTAATTATTTAAAATTTATGGGTTAGATCCTACCCAGCTAACATCCAAAAACAGGTTGTCTTTCTCAGTTCTTTCCATTTTATCACCACTGAGGTGAGATGAGAACCTCCAGAGATGGCTTGCACTGTCTGTGAATAAGTTTCTAAGATGAGCAGGAAGCCCTGTTGAGAAGCCTCAGCGTAGTTTGCACTACACATGTTTGCAGAGCAAAATGCTGCTGAGTTTCACCTCACCCTTAGAGTTGAATAAGTCCTTGTAAGTCCATAACCCCCAGGAATCCAAAGCACCCTTCCCCATCTCTGCAGCTCCACCACATGTCCTCACAATAGGCCGTCCCATTGCCTTCCCTGTAGATAAGTTGTCATCCTACTCCCACTGTACTGAAGGACCTAGTTCACCCACGTACACTGGATTTGCAAATACACGTGCTCCTTTGCAGACTTTCTGAATCAGAATTAACCTCTAGCTTTTGGAAAGAAGGCAGCTGAAGTGCTGCACTTGCTACAGACAACTGGTGCATGCTCTACTCCTGCTATGCCTCTGCTTCCAAGTAACCCACCAACACGGAAGGGCTAGGTCTGAAATGCATCTTCACCAGCTGCCACCTCCCTCAGGACGGTGAGTATCCTGCCACATCGCCAACAGCAGGAAGAAAGGCTGCAGCTTTGAAGCAAGCGTCTATCTGCATAGGAAGAACACCATGTCAACAGGAGGCAGAAACAGATGTTGTCCCAGCTAAAAGCAAAAGAAAAAGGGGTACCACGTAGCTGCGCCTGGGTCATACAGTCTGCAAGCACCACTGGTGCACTGGGCAGAGTGAATGGGAAGCAACAACCCCCTGTCCTCCCCGTTCTCCCAACAGATCTGTGCCCAGCAGGCACGTGAAGCAAGAGAAGGCACTGGGCCCTAATTTTCCTCTCACAGCAGCTTTACAGGATGATGGAATTATTCGTGGTTGCAGTAAGCAAAAATGTGCTGGTCCCGTGGCTTGTGACTGAGGAGCACTCTGTAAGGATTTTTTTTCATCACTTCATTGTTAATATGGTGTTTTCGGAGTGTTCTTGCATACAGTGGCTGAAGTCCTATTATATATTGAAGTGTAATTACTGACTCGGTTCCGTTCTCACACAGTATCTCTCTCACACTGCATTTCCTCAATTCTGTTTTGTTGCATTTGCTGAGCAAAATCAGCAAAGAGGACAGATTTTTTAATAGATGAATGATAGCCCTTTAGAGCTCAGGATTCGTGTAAATTTAGCTTCACCCCTGCCAGGCGCAAAATCACTTATTGTCTCAGGTTGGGTATGACTCCGGAAGAATGGAGGGTAAAAAGAAACAGCCAGGAGAGATAGAAGAAAATAATGAGGGAAAACGTGACACAAACTGATTGGCACTTGGGAGTAGTTAAAAGAAGATTGAGGATGACACATACATAAGTTTATGTATTTCTTCCCAGGGGAATCTCATGTTTTTAAGGCAAATATTGTGGACCCTGCATGTGAGTGTGTTTCTGAAAGAGTGATACAGAAAGAAAACCAGTCTGAAAGTATTAAATGTTAAAGAACAGCAACCCTATAAATTGATAGGACTGGGATAAATCTGTCATTTTTGCTTTGTATTTACTGAGCATCTTATGTAATATGCACCCTTAATTCCAAGAGAGTTAAACTTTGAGCAATATACGGTATGTAATACAACATGATTCTCTCCGGCACATGACTGGAAAGGAGAGACCCCAACCACACCTGGGAGCAGGCTCCCAGCAGTGCTTACCATACGTGTAATTCCAACCTCTTTGAAATTAAAAGGTTGTTATAACAACATGGTGCATTTATTCTTGTATAGCTTTCCTTTGCTTATTTTTCAGCATCACTTTTTAGAATATCAGTTGCCATGACAACAGAACATAGTATCTTAAATGCCAGCTTTCATGTATATTTATGCAATATAATTATAGGTATGGGATATGGGATTGTGGCAAACTTTGGGTTGGATTAATTCACACCTCTCCCATGAAACATTACAATGCTACCACTAGAAGTAAGAGTGAATTCAGATAGGGCCAGCTTTGCCGTGACACTGCTTCTTGCAGCTGTACATACACTTAACTTTGCAATGCTTCCATTGTTAATTAAGTATTGCTGAGTCTTCTAAGTTATAAGCTATCACCATGGCTCACTCTTTGGATCTTTTTCTAAGCTGTGATTTCTATTAACTACAGTTGTTTTTGTGTTCTTGTTAGCGAAGCTGATTGCTCTCAGAGGAATATGAGACTTTCCTGAGTGGAGCAGACAGTTGAGACATCCAGTCTGCTATCCTACCTTTCAAAGGAGACTGGCAGGCAGGTTCTTGGCTCTGCATCCAGCTTTTCCCACCACTGTAGTAATGTGACCTAAAATCAGCTTAGAGAGGTAATGATGTCTCCCCATGCAGATGAGGACATGTCCCTGAATCTTACTTCCGCATAGCAGGAATGTGCAGAGAAAGAGGAGCTTCCCACATGCTGCTGTGCTGGTTGAAGATGCTGTGGGAGCAGCACCGGGGTATCTGCACTCAGGAAGTGTATTTGTTGCTGAGGTTAGCACCACTCTCCATGGGGATACATAGCCCATATCCAGTCTGCACCTTCTGGAGTGTGAAGTCGCCAAATTCACAAGTGCTAATGTTTGCAATACCACAACACAACACTGATGTTCCCATAGGTCCCTGTGCTCATACTAAAGCTCCTGTACTCTTGTTTGCCATTTCTCCTGTTTCTTTGAAGTTTCTTTCCACCACTGAGCTGGGTGCCTGCTCCGGGCAGAGGCTGTATCCCAGCTCTGAAAAACGAGAGTAGTCTTATGGGCACACAGCTAGCTAGCAACAAGAGGGCACTAAGATCACTGACATTCTCTGGAGAAAGCGTTCTTAGCAAGATAGCTTATCAGGGGATGAAAAACATGAGCTTTACTGTTCCACCTCAGAGAGGTTGGCAGTGCTATAAAACAAACACATGAACCCTCTTCAAGGAATAGTTAAGAGAAAAAATCACAAAGGTGTTTGATTGCTCTCCACAAGCTCAGAGAAGCTTGAGTTGTCCAAAAACCAGAAGCAGCAGACTCCTGTGACTCTTTTATGTGCCTGATGTGACTGCCAGGACAGGATTGGAAGGTCGTACAGAGATGGATCCCAGGAGTGAGCACAGTCTGGAAGGTCACTGGTTGGCCTGCTTGACAGGTGAGTTCTCCAGAGACCCACTGCAGGGCAGACCTAGAAAAGGACTCAGAAGGGGATAGCACAGAGGGAAGCAAGGAAGACACTGTAATAATTGCATATTTCATTATTACTCTGTGGACAGTTACTGTGGGAGAAAAGCAGGGATTTCTGGTGTATGGCCAACAGCAACATTTTTTTATGGAGAATATTGCGTGAACAGGGGTGGCTTGAGTTCTGATACAGGGCAAAAGCTGTATGAAAAATGAGGTATGGAAATGATCTCTCTGACCTCCAAGCTAACTGTTCTTATGAGCATGAAAATAACCATTGAGGAGAGGAATAGTAAAAGATAGAAACACTGATACTTTCAATTTCAGTCTTTTAACATTGACACAGAGTCATAAGTGTAAATTACTGCAATCACTATTCGGAGTGACTAGGTCAGATTGATACCACACTATTCACACGTACTTCTTTAGAGAGAGCTGTGCTCTGGATATCACAGATTATAAGGCACCACAGGCTATCATCTCTCTGCATGCTTATCAGAAAGATTCAGAGTCCCTGCAAAAGCCCAGCTGGAGTATTCTGTGATTATCAAGTTGCAAAGGATTGATCTCCATTATTCCTGTTCTGCTCTTACTCAGTAAGCTAGCAGGGCTTTGGCAGAGGTAAGCCAGGTAACCACTGCTGCTAGTCCTTCAGTCCTTGCTTCAGCATTTTTCAGTGTTCCCCTTGACACCTGCAGGTTTCCCAGGATGCCGCAATTCCAGCTGTTTAGCAAAGAGGGTAGGTGTGGCACAGCTGCCCTCAGGAACACCTTTGCTCTCTTCACTCAACCCTGGCACAGTGCTCTGCCACAGGGTCATGGAATGGGATGTCTTGAGGATGCCTGGATGAAATCCACCACTGACCCCAAACGTCACCCATGGGGTGCCTCTGTAGATTAAATGCAGCCAAAACCAAATCCAGTCTTAACACAGGCTGCACTTGGAGGAGTGAGATCTTCCTCTGGGGGCTTGAGTTTATGTAGGGATTTTTCAGACACTAACTTGGGACCTATTTGGCTTCCTGCTAGACTACATCCAAAAATGCAGGCACACCTGTGTCCATGTTAAGCACCTATTAGTCACACAGTACTGGGGCTGTCATGCTTTAGTTGGTAGGTCAACTCTTCAGACTACAGTATGGGCTGGTCAACCCAGGTCAGGTTTTATGAGATAACTCAGAAAACTGCAAACATTCACACCTCACTGCACTGAGCTGTTGGCAAGAACTCTTTCAGCAGCAGATTCCCTTAACAAGACAGATGAATGTGTCCCTTAATATAATGGTTACAGATCTGTGGCTTCTTATTAACAATCTAAATAAAATGGGTAATATCCTGTCCTTCTCCCCCACACCCAGGCTGCCAAGAGCAAATGCTCTTTCATCGCTCTGGTTAGTACTTTGGCATCTGTCAGGCTGAGCTTGTTCCTGGAAGTTATTAACAAAAAGGGAAGCAGCTAATATAATCAGGTTATACATTAATGATCTATGGCCCTAGGTGACTAATAAATGGTTGTAGGCATACATGGAAAAGTAAGGAGTTCAAAGATTTCCAGGGAGAGAGAGAGTGTAGCGTCTGGTAGCCCGAGTCCCTGAGTGGGTGCAGCAGGACTGTGTGGCTGCAGAGCTGCAGTACAATGTTCTGCTTGTGGAAAAGTGCTTGACCGATTGTGCTTCATTCTGAACACACAAGTTCTGAATATCTGTCAGCGTCTTCAACAAAAAGTTGTCTCTGCACTTTCAGTGTAGTCCAAGTCAAGCATGAACAGGCTACTCTTGAAGAGAAGGGGAACCAGGACTGGGTGTAGCATGGCAGGAGTGGTGGTGGCCTCACTGGCAAGATTATGGTCCTCCAGTACTGAAGCAATGCAAGCAGAGCAAGTCTAGTGAGAGTAACCAGGATTAGCCACCAGTTCAGCAATCAGCAGAAAAGACCACAGTGACAAGGCAGATCCAAAGCCAAACCAAGAAGTCAAATCAGCAAAGCAAGGTCAGGATCAGCAAGATATGAAGGTCCATGTAAGTGTACTTACAGTAAATCTAAAGCAAGGACCAAGTACAACAATTTGAACTTAAACACAGGTCTGGAAGCAAAGAAAAATGGCAGAGCCTTTGCTTGTCACCCCAGCTATTCAAGATTAGGATGCTCTACCTTCTTTGGAAATGCTGGTCTTCATCAGCGGTACAGTTTTTATCCTGCTGCAGAAATGTTCTACAAGCCACCAAGAACCATTGTTCTGACAGAGATGAATGTTGTCCCTCAGGTAGAAAGGAAAGAATCGAAACCTACTGAGTGAGAAGAGTTTCAGTGGTATGAGTGGCAGGCTGAAATATTTTTTGCTTGTGACACTACGAGGGAGAAACAAATTCTCCTAGAATGGACTGCAAACCGGTTCCAGTTATGGTAGACATAACATTGTGGTATAACTAGGGTATATTTCACAACACCTAGTATCAGCCCCAAGTCCCTTGAGAAGATAAGCCACTGTGTTTGCACATTGGACGTAACTGGAGGTGGTCCTACCTGTGTCTCATGACCATGAGTTGGAGCTTAAACTCTCTTGTCTTCGTAAGGAAGTCTTTCCTTAGTGTAGAGGAGTCCATTTTAGCAGCACAGCTGAGCATCTGGCCACTTTTTCTGGAAAGACTGTGGCTTTGTAGAGGAAGACTCGAATAAACTCATAGCAAACCTGGAAAAAACTGCAATCCTACAAAACTGATGAAATAAATGAAGAAAGACATTTCTTCCCGATTCTGAGAGGTGATCAGTCATGCCTGGAAATACGAACACTGTTTCTTAGGATATGACCTTTGCAAGAAGGCTGAGGCGTAGAGAAATTGTTTCTTCATATGCTCGTGTGCTCTATGTTTATAGCGAAAGAACTTCAGATATATATGTATCCATATGCCTATGTGCGCATATATATATATATATATATATGTATGTCATGTATCCAAGGAGGTCATAGTACTTTACAGTTTGAAAGGACTTCAGAAGGTCATTTAGTCCAGCCTCAAAGTAGGGTTAACATTGAATTGAGACCAGTCTGTAATATACCCTGTGCTTTCCATTGGCAGGGTTGTCAGAAGGTGGACAAGGATAGTTCACCTGCCAGCGCTTTAAACTTTGCATTTCCAACAACTGTTTGTGTAGTGTAACTCCTTGGTAACCTGTAGAGCCCAAAACAAGCAACAGAGTAGCTACTCTTCAGAAAAACAAAGTTAAACTCTCCTCAGCAGCAGAAGAGCCATTCCTGGATTCTGCTGTGTGTTGTAGAATTGTTACCTGTCATTCAACTTGTCCTCTCCTTCTCAGCTTGTGCGAGGAAGGGGGAGCGAAGCGAGGGAGGAAGGTGCCAGGCTGTGTGTTATAGCTGATGAGATGAAAATGACCTTGTTGCCATCTGGATTCTGCTTTGAGCGATGCTGCATACCCCTTGAAGGTGGATTAGGTTTCCACTGACAGGCTCTGGGAGATAGAATTTCCATTAGAATTAGGGGAAGAATATCTATTAGATAGATACAGCTCCTTATCTATGCCTTGTCTCCTTCTCAAACTGTCTGTGTGCTATCTCTGCTTCTCCTTGCCTGCTCTCACAGTTCCTCCCCTCATCAGATTTGTCTTGCCCTCTTCATCTCTCTCTGGGCTCTTCCTGCAAAGATAAAAATGTTGCTCTTCCCAGACATGAAGTGCCATTGCTTGTCCTTTACTTTCTAACTTCAACTTCCAAGCAAGGGGCTTCTCGTGCTGCAAAATGACTGGACGAAGCAGTGCGCAGGCTGTGCAAACCCACAATGTGCCTCTGTTTGCAGCATGCACAGCAAACCGCTGGGGAGACTTCTTGTCCTAAGATCATCCCTGCTCTCTACTCACTACCATTAAGACTTCCTCGAACAGGGTCGACAGGTAAATGCGATGAATTTGTAGTCTGATAACACACAGAGGTCCCAGCCTTTTATACAAGGTCACCTACTAATACTTACACGGAAGAGGTCCTGAATCCTGAAGCTTTTTGCCCTCTAGTTGAGAGCTATACTGGAATAACAAGAGTGGCTACAAGTGCATATGTGGCCATCACACAAATCTATGTTCTTATTTCTGCAATGTGTTTCAGTTTTACCTTTGAGATGAGTGGTCAGTGTGCTGCACAGATAGCTCTCCAGAGTGGTTCCAACCCCTTCTTTGAGAACCACCATCCTTCCAAGCACCACTCCTTGAAGATAACTGTGTGGCAAAATGGTATCTTCTTTGGGAATCCATCTCAACAGCTAATGCCTGAGGACTCGTGCTCAGCATGATGGATGTGCCATGACTGTTTCAAAGAGATTAACTGTTTCAGACTGTTATATGCCATTCTTGTAAAAAAAAAAACCACTCTGTTTTCATAGATGTGCTTTTACTAATTCAGGGGAAGGCATAATGATACATCGTCCCCTACTCACGAAGTATCTCATTTCTCTCATACATACTATATGACAAAAAAAAAAGCATTCACAGAATAATGGCACATTTGGTGTTACAGTCTGTGGTTATGCATGCTTTAGAGCAGAATGTGAAGCAGGAGGGAGTCTAGGAAAGGGAAGGAAAGGATACAGCAGATTTAGCAGGAGGTAGAGCTCTGCTGACCATCTGTTTTTCTTGATGCTTGGCAGGGTTGGGAATAGAAGGCAAAGTCTGTGGAGGATCCCACAATGCAGAGTGGAAGCCTGAATCAGATCCACTCTTCCTGCTCAGGGAGACTTTTACCAGAGAGGAGAACAGAGACTCTGCTCAGCCCCAAATGGTGTTTCAATTCCTGGGAAAAATTAAAAATGGTTACATCAACCTGCACCTCATTTGCAACGGTTTTCCAAGCATGTCAGTAGATATCTCTGCAAATCATTGCCTGATTTAGTTACATATAATATCCTTGGAGAGGGATGCTGAGAGACAGGACTGATACACACTAGATTTTAGATTAGGACATTAGTGTCGGGCCTGTATACTCATAAACATTTACTTCCCTCTTTTGGACTCTTTTCACTAGGAATGTTCCTTGTGCATTGAACACTGTTTCCAAATCAAAGCACGGTGTTGGCATTAAACTCAGGAAAAACTGTGATTTTAAAACAATACCCACACTGAACCTAAATGACTTAACCTTCAAAATTTCATGCAAAACAAAAGGTATTGTATTTACTTCACAGCAAGCAAAGTACCGGTGAAAATTAAACCATTGCACTCTAGTCCTGACTTTTGCAATAGTGCACTAAAATGCAAATGAAAAAAATAATATCAAATGGAAAATTTTAATGTTCACTCAGGAAAGGGCCAGGGGAACACTTCACACATGATTAAAAAATAAATTCTGCTCTAAATTGACTACTTTCTAAAACTTGTAGCTTTTGATGAGTCAGAATTTCCAAAGGAAAAAAAGTCTGGCAGAGCATTTGCCATCAGTCCTTCTTGAAATTGTTCTTGTGAGCATCTGCATTCAAGTCCAGATGAAAGTCAGAGCACATCCTCTGGCACAACTGAGTGATGGTGTGGATTCCAATACCTGCTTAATAGACAGCACCATGCACTTGTTTGCACTTTCACCTCCTACATGCACAGGACCCTCCAAAAGGTCTGCTAGCTATGCTTGGTAGAGCAACGGGTTACAGAGTAGCAACTAGCATCAGCATTACTTTGAAATGCAACAATTTCTGCAGCTTTCCTGCAGGTATCGGGAGCTCTAAGTATAGCAATATTTATATAATGAATATCCGCTTGTGGATATTCATGCGTGGTGATTCTGACAAGCTGGACAGTTGTTTTGCATTTGTGTTCTCCAGACACTGGCAAAATGATGTCTACCATCCCTCACATCCATCTGTTTTCCTGACTAAGATTCATTGCTTCTCAGCCATCACAGTCCCCCAACTCTTACTCCACACTGGTCTCTCAGAGTCGTTGTCCTGCCAGGGAAGTCTTTTGAGAACTGTGGGCTCTTTGAGAAAAAAATGTGTTTTGAAGGAGTATCAACGATGCAAAAAATGGAAACTTGAAGGCAAAAATACTTCCACATGAGAGAGAACATTCAGGTAGCTCTGTGATAAAAGGGGATGCTGCATTAAATACATGGCATTGGAGCCTCCTTTCAAGATACAAGCCATATCGCATTGCTTTCTCCTTTGCACAGCAGCATTCAAACAGAAAAGTTTTAAGCTGGGAAAGGTTGCTAGCTGCTTTCTCTTTCACAGTCTCCCCCCCCCCCGTTTCTCTAAAACAAGCATGGCTATACTGGGTTTGGTGAGTGGCCCTCACCTCCTGGGAGCCTTTTCTGTCAAGAAGACACAGTTAGGGTCACCTGCTGGCCCGGCCTTGCAGAGGGAAACTAGCAACACCGGTGAGAGCGTTACGTGCCATGTTCATAATGAGGCCATGCATCATCAGCTGCATGGACTGAAGCAAGTGCTGCACAAAAAAATATCCACCAGGTCATTTGTGCTGTTGACATTGTCAATGTAGACCGAAGTTGCAAGTACGGGTATTTTATGATGCTTGCTTTAACAGTAATGCTGTTCCCCCTACCTCCTTCCCCCAGAGTCCTATTGATAACACAAGTTACTGGCTTATTGGGGAGGGAGAGAACTAAAACAGTGGTTTTTAAGTACATGTAATTCCCTTTTCAGAAATGCATCAGATAAAGAATCGAGCCATTATACAAATACCAGAGAGTGCATCTCAATATTCACAGGCAGACCTTTCAAATGAAGCAGAAGACTTAACTTGTGACATTCCGAGAAAAAACATCTGTCTGATGATGCATTTCTTGAATTGCTTTTGTGTTCAGTGGAGCAGGAGACTCCACTATGCCTCTTGGCCATTTTTGTTGCCATGAAATCAAAGGGGTGGAGTGTGTGTTTAAAGCTAAGCACCTGGAGAAGGAATGCAAGAACATATGGTGTTTGTATAGTTTTAGTGGGAAATTCTAATGGCAAGGGCATGTCTGGAGTACTTTGTACTTTGAAGCATTCCAGATCTCAAAGGCTGATGGGTGTCCCTGACAAGAGATTCCTTACGCATGGAAGAGCCACCCGGTAGAGATCAGCCTTCATCATCTTCTTCTGCCACCTCTGAAGCCATGTGATGGAGTCAATGTATGTTGCATTCTGGATACTTTTAACTTATTGAACTTTTCTTTCATTTGCAACAGACTACCAAAGCTCCCCAAGGCTGTTAAGGCACCCGATGGTATAATCCTTGTTCCAGAGGCAAGAGGAGAAAGGTGCAACCAGTCCTTCTGACTGCCTTAGGATATGCCAGGCACAACAGAGTCTGGTTCAGTTAGCTGATATAAGTGCCTGTCTCTCTTATCCTGCAGATTTCCCCCAGAATTCAAAGTATGTCATCGCAGGCAAAAGCCCAGCAGTCCTGCAAGAAAGGGTCTGTCACTTGTGAGAGATGGAAGTGCTCAGCTAAACAGTAATACCAAGAATTATGGCCTAACATTATGACCTCATCTAGAGTTTAAAATAGAATCTAAAGCAACACAGGGAACATGTCCTTTCTCAAAGAAAGAGGTAAACAGAAGGACAAGATAAGTGCATTCTCTATCAGAGCAAAAGGGCATTGCAGATTTTTTGGAAAAGATTCTATTACTTCTGCAGGAAAAATATCCTTGAGAGGTGCTATTGTTTTGAGATCTTGGCTAGAAGTGTTTTAACATGCAGAATACCCATGAAAATGCAGAAATGTTTCCCTTGGAATGCACCATGAAGATAAGGAAGAGCTAAATGTTCTGCCCCCACCTATCAGCTCCAGATTTTAGCCATTAAAAAGTGAAATAAAACAAAATATCAGGGCACCATATGTATTTCATGTACACAAGATCTCCAGTCCATGGAAGAGTAATCATTGGATTTGAACCACTTTGTTTCTATACGTGTCTCTTAGGAACATGCTTATGAGAGCTTACCAATTCGATTATCATTAACGGTTGGTAATGTTGTGACACTCTTCCGTCAGTATTTGTAAATTATGGTTCAGATTAACCGTGTCTTTCTGGCAGTGAAAAACAACTATAAATTTGGTTTAACCAGCCAGTCATCTTCAGCTTAGGGCCTGTTGCCTTACAGGAACAGTTTAAAGCAACTGGAGGACACTGAAGAATCATGAAAGGGATGATTTAAGGTCTGAGCCTAGCAAAAACACCAGTGCTATTATGTCTGTCTCTGGTACCCTGAGGTCACGGTATTACTATTACAAATTCTGTCCGTACTGGTCTCCTTGAGACCAAGGCCCCCCGTGCTGCTGAGACAGTTCAACAGCTCTTGTCCAAGTGCTAATATCAGATGGGGATTCAACAGAGAAAACACTGAGGTCTCTGAATTCCCATAAATGGTTTTTGAAAATGCATAGTGCAGTCTGTGCACAGAAGTAGCTCAGCAAACTCACACTATGTTCTCAAAATACAGATTAATACTTTTTTCCTTTAAGAGGCAAATCACAGTGCATGAAAGCATGAAATGCTTTCAAAATACAGTTTAGCTTAGTTTAATTGTGGGAGCCTGACGCGATGATTTATTTTATCTGTTACAGTACTACAGACTGGAGTTTACTTTTTGGGACCTGCTTACTACCATCTTTGCACACCCTGACCCAGGATGCATATCAGGTTAGCATCACATTAGTATAAATCAGCCTCAGGCTTAGTTAAGATCCATCTCATATACTAAGCTAGGAGGGCTTCAGGTAGGAAGTTGCATGCTCCCTGTGGTCTTTCTTACCATCATCCTTTATGCTCCCAAATTCCCCCTAAGCTAAGGAAGGTCCTGGGGCAGGAGGAGCCGGGCCAGCTGTGCAGCAGCTGATGGTTACAAGAGACGTCCTCAGCGCCCGGGCTAGAAGCAATGCACATTCTGTGCTACAGAGCCTGCACAGTACCCAGAAAATGATACCAGGGTTTCAGGACCTAACAGGATACAAAAGACTGAGATAGAAGTGACCCACTGCCCATCCTCAAAGAACTCACATTTCTGACTGTAGCCAGCCATGGTCTACTGCCTGCTGTTTTATCTAATTTCCATAGGCAGATTATTTTCTAGTAGAAATAAAAAAAAAAAAACAATACATAACCCCTGTCTACACAATTCAGATTATTTCAAACACCAAAGTTTGAAGCCTTAAGATGAAAGTTTTATTTGAGATTGCTTGGTGTATGTGCAAGCAAGGAAAAGTAAATCCTGTCTATTCCACCAATAATTCCAGTGACTTTATTTTGTTTCAAGAAGCTCTGTTGGTAAATTTCACTGATAACAAATGCTGGGCAAGAATAAAATTGTCCACTCCACAAGATGTTTCACAAGATTTTGTGATGTTTGTTGTTTGTTTGCTACAAGTTAAGGAAACAAAACAACATTTAAAGTGCTACATAAAACAAATTCAGGGCTTTTACTTTTATTTTAGTCAAAGCTTTTCTTGATATCATCAGAAGGTTTTGTTTTTGATGCTGAATATTTTTAAACTTGAATATAGCAAGTTTATGATTAATTTCTAAAATGTAGCAATTTAATGCTGTAGAGCCATTTTATCATCATCAAAGTTTAAATTTCTAACAAAAATAATACACAAATCAAGAGTTGTTTCAAAATGAAACATCGGAAAGTTACCACACAAGTCTTTTTAAGTAGAAATTTTTTGCCTTATGGAAATGTCTTTTTTCCCTTGCCTTTCCCTCTGTCCCATTAGACTACGTTCAAATCTGCATTTTCTAACGAGAAAACATTGGATCACAAAATTCGTGTTCATCTCTGTTGATTAGACTTTCATGCACATAGTTCAGTTCTGTCGTTTGAAAATTGAGATGTTTACCCACCTCTGCTATTCAGTTTTGCCTTGCTGGGGAGATTAAAGGAGGGTAATGAATCAGACAGGCATGAGAAGGAGGAGCGGAAATAATTAAATATAACACTACCAATTTAACCCTATTTACAGTGGGTTTTAAAATTCTGGTTCAGTACAGAATAGTATATATTTTAGGATCATGTGCATCAATAAAAATCTGAATTAATTTATCTACGCAGTCTGTGCTTTTCTGTTTCTCGTTCTCTTTTTCTCTTTCTTTTTTTCTTTATTTTCATTTTGATCAAAGGAAAAACATATCCGTAGCACAAACCAGGAATAAGAGCTGACAGATTAAAGCATGTTCAAACAAAATGCACTGGACAAAGTATTACTAGTGAGCTTACGTGTGTCGCTATTTCCATATTAGACATCACAATATCACAACCTCTTGGAAATTAAGCCATCTTTTTGATTTATGTCCTTAAGCAGCAAAGCAGGAAAATGTTATACTAACCAGGGTTTGCAGGAGCACGAAAGATTGCTGGGGCTGCTGGGGGCATCAAGCAATGGGCAGTGCCGAATTTTGCTGAATAAATTTGTAGAAAGGCAGCTACACTGCACAGAAGACTCCTGTGCGATTGGTATCATCTAACTTTTCCATAATTGTCACTTGCAAACATCCTTTCAGCGTCTTTCTTCTAGACATAGAACTTCCTTTTGTTTCCAAACTGCTGCAATTTTATGTCATGCTGCCGCAAACAAATGTGAAATCAATTCTGTGTTTTTCAGCTTGTCCACTCCTTTTTGTTGGGCGTCAGCAAAACGAACCTCAATGCCAGTGTGGGTCACCCTTATTTAAAATATGCACCACTTGGAAATTGTACTAAGCTCTGTAAAAGGGGTGGAGGATGTTATCCTGGAGGTGGTAAACACATGGGAGCATGATCTGAGTGCAGTTAAGTAGGACTGTTAATACTTCTGAAGTCAATGCAGACCAGACCAGGCCAGGAGAATTGCTGCAATGAGCATCAGACAGGCTCCAAAGTCCCCAAAATTGTGCTATGGGACCTAAAATAGATTAAAATACAGTATGAAGAACAGATATTTATGGTAGTTACTGTCACCTGCAAACATTCTGCTTGGTGCTTGTCCTTGGGTTTCAGGCACTTTCCTGGATGTTATCAGTTAATAGCATGGGAGAATACCCAGCAAGGAGTGCCCTGCTAGTGGCAACCAGAGTGCAGGGCATCTTTCAACAACCTGAAGACAAACCGTATGTCCCCCAGCCAGTCTAACTGAAATTTGGTTTATTAAGAAAGCAGAAAGAGGAGATGCCAGCATGGAAAGGTTGTGTGAGATATAACTAGCCATAGTCATTATATGTGAGAAAGTCAGACTGTCCAAGTACACCTGGCTTACTGGAGAGCAGATGCCTAGCATCTTCCAAAATGGAAGAAAGCAGTCTTGTGGCTTTTTTCCTTTTAAGCCCCATTTTGCATGTGGGTTAGGCAGTTTCTGTGAGGTCCATTAGTGAGTTTTGTCCTTCACGCCATCAGGTCTTGAGTTTCCTTTTTACTTTCCAGATTCATAATTTCACTTTTGTTGATTTGCAAAGCTCTGAGTGCTTGTTACCGTCTCCAGATGCTCCCTTTGTCTGTCCAATAAACACATACACATACACCTTTTTCATATACTTTGCTTCTACACTGAGATTCCCATCACATAGCATGCAATACTGAGTTTCTCTACTTAGCATGATTTCTATTACTTTTTTTTCTTTCTCTTTCTCTCCAGCTCTGAAAACCTGCCCCAAGAAGGCCACAGACTAAGAGACTAAGGACATCCAACCTTCTTTGGTTTCTTTCTGTGTCAAAAGAAATCTTCTTGGTGTGCCAGTTAACACTTTCCTAACTGTTCTCCAGCTGGGGAAGCTACCACATTCAGCTCCACTCTGAGGAGGCAGGTTTATACAGCTTCCAACTCCCCGTTAACATTACTGTAGTTTATGCTAAGCACATGCTATTGGCAGACATCGTATCTGTCATGCTTACTATAGAAGAGTAGAAGAGAGAAAAGACTTCTCTAATTTATTGGATATTGACTACACCTAAAATTTAATCAAGAACACATTTGTAATGAGGCTGAAAATAGCCTGTCAAATACTGGCTGATGATTTCTTAATTAAAAACAATGATAAATCTTTTATATGAGCTGTAAGAATATTTTATTAAGGCATCAGTGTGGGAATACATAAGGAAAAGAAAAAGAAGCAAGCTGAAATAAAACCCAAACCCAAACAGAAGAATCTTCTTCTTCATTCTATTTCATAAAACATGCATGAACACCAATCTAAAAGTGATAAACCAGCCACGACCAGTACGTTGGAATGACTGCACAATAAATTGCTGAACAAATATTACCATTCCTGGGCTGACGTTTATTGCTAGAGCTCGGCTTTTGTTTTTCTTGCCTTGCTCCAGCAATATGCAAACTCAGTGGCAGCCCTCCTTTTACAGCTATTGACAGTATTTTTAGAAAGAAAATGTTCCTAAAAATCTCCCAGAGACTGAAAATCTCAGTAAAGTCCAAACTACTTAATTCAGGTAAGAAAAAAGACTGGATAGCTTGCACCAGTCTTTAACATGCTGTCCATGGAACTGATCACAGGCAGATGTTTAGCTATCTCCAGGAAAGCAGGGCTTCATCGTGCATAACTGTTACTTGGGAAGACAATGCCATCACTCCAAAAGTCCCCCCTTCCTTCCTCTTCCCCCAGCTTTTATTGCTGAGCACGATGTCATATGGTATCAAACCTCCCTTTGATCAGCTGGGGTCATCTGTCCTGGGTGTGTGTCCTCCCACCTGCTTGTGCACCCACAGCCTACTCGCTGGCTGGGCAGTCTGAGAAGCAGAAAAGGCCTTGAGACTGTGTAAGCACTGTGTAAGCACCCTTCAGCAATCATCGGTGTGTTACCAATACTGTTTTCATCACAAATCCAGAACACAGCACCACACAAGCTACTAGGAAGTTAGCTTCATCACAGCCAAAACAAGTACAATTAACTAGCTCTTATTTTTGCACCCAGTGTATCACAGTGCTACTTATTTCTCTTTCCTGCAGAGGTCTGCTCAAAGCATACACCTTTTCCCAAAGGAAGAATGCCTAGTTTTGACTATGCTTCCCATAAAAAACTAATCTTGCCCCACTGGGGCTGTTCTGTTGCACAAGCAAAATCACAACATACGGATAAGATTTGTCATACACAGACGATTCAAACTTACAGCTACCATAGGACTCCCACAGGTGTGCACATCAAAACAAGACTCCCCAGCCCTCCATCTCCTCAGCCACTCCCCTATACTGTTTATACAGGGTAGGCATAGCCAGCTTCCATTCTGAGCCAGCTTCTAGACTACAGCATAGCCTGCAGGACCCAGCAGCTCTTTTTGATTACCTAGCCCCAGATGCCCCCAAACATGATACAGGAGCAAGACTGAGGAATACACACACACACACCTCCTTACCTCTATGTCCTGTTTCTGCAGGAATGAAATGCACCCACATTGTCCATATGAAAACTGTAATACACGTCAGCCAGCTCTCCAAGGGGGATGACTCCTCACACTCTTCCCTTGTTCCAGTGTGGGGTCCTTCCCATGGAAGACAATCATCCATGAACTTCTCCAACGTGGATTCTTCCCGTGGACAACAGTTCTTCAAAAACTGCTCCAGCACGGGTCCTTTCCCCAGGGCCTTCCCATGAGGTGCAGTCCTTCAGGAACAGACTGCTCCAGCATGGGTCCCCCATGGGGTCACAAGTCCTGCCAGCAAACCTGCTCCAGCATGGGCTACACTCTCTCCATGGGGCCACAGATCCCGTCAGGAGCCTTCTCCAGCATGGGCTTCCCAAGGGGTCACAGCCTCCTTTGGGGCACATCCACCTACTCTGGAATGGAGTCCTCCAAGGGCTGCAGGTGGACATCTGCTCCACGGTGGACCTCAATGGGCTGCAAGGGGACAGCCTGTCTCACCATGATCTTCTCCACAGACTGCAGGGGAACATCTGCTCTGGCATCTGGGGTACCTCCCCCTCCTTCTGCACAGATCTTGGTGTCTGCAGAGCTGTTTCTCTCACTCCTCTCCTCCGGCTGCCGTTGCACAGCAGTTTTTTTCCCCTTCTTAAGTATGTTTTTGCAGAGGAGCTACCACTGTCACTGATGGACTTGGCCTTGGCCAGCAGCAGGTCCGTCTTGGGGCTGGTGGGCATTGGCTCTATCGGACATGGGGGAAGGTTCTAACAGCTTCTTACACAAGCCACCCCGGTAGCCCCCACCACTACCTAAACCTGACCATGCAAACCAAGTACATCCACATCTGACATGCAGTCCTGAAAAGAAAGTCTGAGATATAATTTCTAAAGCCTTGCGCTGCTTCCAAATCTTTTATACAAAGAAACTTTATAAGGATCCAGAGATGTCACTCCTCTGCTATACACCAAGAACGGGTTTGTTCAAAACACCTAATGCAGTTAGGGTGCTCAGGACAGGCAAAGATACAGAAGTGCAATAAAACTCAAAGGCTGTCAATGCTTAACAAATCCTATAAAGAAATAATAATATATTAGAGAGGGAGGAGGGACTCCAAAACAATGACAGTAAAAAAACAGAAGAGCTGTAAATAAGAATTTAATTGTGTCACACATGTGAATGAGACTATCACACAGCTCACTTGTGCTTTGCAATCCTCCTTTTTGGAAGTCCTGTATGAGTTTGCCCTCCCATGAGCAACTCAAGCACACAACAGGGAATGAAAGCCTCCATGAAAGCTTTACTAACATCAGTTATGGTGTTGTTATCCCCTCCATAGGGGAACATATCCTTCCTCAGAAGCTCAGTGCAAAGCTATCTCATCACTTCAATACCTTTTAGCCCTGCAAGATAGCTATTGCTGCTCTCTGACTGGAGTCCTGCTTGGGAGTGCTTGAAAGTCAGGACAGTTTCTCTGCAGCAGGGATGCAGGGAGATTGTTGCATTTGGGAAGTAAAAGATGGATTTTCAGTTTTCTAGGGAAAGCAAATCCCCACAGCTTTGTGTTTCTTTCTCTTCTCTCCACCATCCAGTAAAAAAATAAAATAAAATAAAATGTTTATGGATGCAAGGACCACCCATAGCAGGGAGTACAGATGTGACATTTGAACCTCCTGGAACTGCAAACTGGACCTTAGCCAGAATAGAGGCTCAAATCATCACTTTCCATTTTAGTGCAAGCCCCATAGCTGACTCTTGAGGACAAGTGGTCCGGCTTCTGCATTTTTATGAGCCAGCAGGGGGGCATGGTGGCAGGTCAAAGACCTGAGCAAAAGATACAGTGAGAAGCACACATAAGAAATGAGAGGCTATACAGAAATGCCCAGCTGCATGATCCAATATGCAAAGGTCCCAGATGGAAAACCTTGCTCCTTGGTGACTGCAGCCAAGAGCAACTGGGAAAGCAGCTTTGCTTGCCTTAATTGTTATTGCACCCAACCGTTCAAGTGACTTGATGGCAGCCACCATAACTGCGCAAGAATTCTAGTTTACTAAGGTAGTAGGACTGGACAGAAGGATGAAATAAGGGCATAGGGAGTGAGAACAGGCAAAGAAGGCTTTTCTTTTGTGTCAAAGACTTCTTTCATGGGTGCTGTAGACCACTGATTCCCTGAAACAGATACCTTTCAAAAAGTTGGCTGAAAGATAGCTCCAAAGAGGAGGTGTCAACAGCCCAGTCTCTTCTCTGAGCTGCAATAGGCAAAGGCTGAGTGAACTTCAGTGAGCATCAACCACCTACCACAAATAAAGGCAGTGTAATTCCAGAGGGGAAGGTGGGGGAACATGAAGATAGAGCGAGACCCCACTTTTTCCAGGGACTAGAGACAGCCCTACCATGGGAACTGGCAGCAACTCAGGAGATGATAAAAGGTTGTTTTCCTACAGCATGGTCAGGATGCTGCTGCATGCATTTTCTTTACTGCTGTATCTTTCTCTGACTTCTTCTTTTGTGGTATCTGTGGACTCCATAGCAGCAAACAGGGAAACTCGGCTCATAAAGGGAGGAAAGAAGAGATTCGTCTTGCCCCAGCTTTTGGACAGTGTTTTTTAGCCCAGGAAGGCCAGGGTGCATTCCCAGGTGCTGCCAGCAGCTCCAGCAGGAAGGTGGCTTCAGGATAGCATCCACAGGCAGGTGAAGCTCTGCACCGCTTGGCCTCTGCCAGGGTCCTGCAGATGGGCTTTGTGTGATCAAGGGGAAGGGAAGACAACCCGGACAGGGGATGACTGCCGCACCATGTGAGCGGGTGCACATATCCCACCAAGCCGTGCTATGACGAAAGGATGTGGTTCTCCAGCTCCCCCAGGAAGTCCATGCTTACACTGTCATTACAAAAAGGATGGACAAAGTCCTGACACCAGTAACAGCAGTAGGAAAAACAGATCCCACAGAAGAAGGGAGAAAGCTGCACTCTTTCATCCTTCTCTCCTCCTGCTCCCACACAAACTTCAACACTTGATTTTTATTTCACCTAAGCCCCACTGTCACTGCCCCTTTTCTTTGATGTGGGCACTGCAGTGTGGCAGCCCCATGTGCAAGGCCACAGTCCCTCCAGCTGATGCACACAGCAGAGCCGCAGAAACGTCCTATGTGTCTGACTCTCCCCTTTCCCCACTGCCTTTCACTAGATTATCACAACTTGACATTCTTGTAACAGTGTTTCAGAAACAGAGGATAGGATGCATCTAATTGTACATTACAGTTGTATGCTGTGAGGCTGACAGCTTGTTTTTAATAACCAAACACTTGGTGATAATCAAACGAACCTTTTGAGCTGAGCTGACGAAGTGCTAGCCGGGAGGAACAAGGGAATGCAAAAGATGCGGGGACTTCTGCACACATGGCAAAACCACCCAGCCAACAGCCCGGCTCCAGGGCAAGGACCTCAGTGCTGTGCTGCCCAGCAAGCTCAACAGCCAAAGTGTATCTTGAAGCTGAGCTCTCCGACAATTGCCTGCCGAGGGACTGTAGGGAAACTGTAGTTTTTGGAAACATTATCTTTGACAGATAGCTGAGAGACAATTTCCATTTCTTTTTCTTTTTTCATGACCTCCCACGAGAGCCTTCCATTTTCCCCTATCCCCCATTCAACATCCAAATATTCTCACTGGTGTTTTTTACCTGGTAAATACTGAGCAAGGACTATCATCTGAACCATCTACAATGATCGAAGGATTCTTAAAGAGTATGACAGAGAAGCAACAGCTCTCTCTATGGTAATATTTCACCTTTATACGATTGCCAATCTCAGATAAATCCCACACTAGGGTTTCTTTCCCAGCCGGCTCTGAATTTACCCACCCCTCTGCACTGCAGTGCATATAAAAGCAGTCTTTCCTTTCACATAAACCCTGCATCCTTTCCAGAACACAAACTGAAACTTTTCTGTACCTCCTAAGAACTTTCAGCACATTCACAATGCTTTTTGCAGCCTTCAACAACCTTTTACTCTCCGGTGGCCAAACGATGGCTGCAAAACCCCAGGCTTTTCCACAGATGTCCTTTATCTCCATTGACAGTCAAAGCTCCAGGTACAAATATCTTCAGGCTCTTGAGAAACACAACCAAGATTAGCAGCACTGGAAAGTCTTTGGAAGGGGCTTTAATTCTGTGTACATACCTTCACAGGACACATCTAGCAACTTCTTTTGTATGTCTTGGTGCCAAGATGATCTTCTGTGATACATCCCACGCTGCCAGTACCAGTGGTACATTCGAAATTATGTTTCCTGTGACTGCAGAGACTGTAATGGTGAGGAGAGGAGAGGAGAGGAGAGGAGAGGA